>Ga0265293_10000862_pt1 | contig 70095 bp, 69 predicted proteins | sample Munlanlewell138R_FD_192505 | JGI IMG/M metagenome (GOLD analysis project Ga0265293, IMG submission 192505) | Leachate microbial communities from a municipal landfill in Southern Ontario, Canada - Leachate well 138R | ecosystem: Engineered > Solid waste > Landfill > Unclassified | place: Canada... | reverse complement strand
TCAATAGAAAAAGGCGCGCAGGTTTCTATTGCTTGCGGCATACCGAAACGACGGGCTAATTCAACGTCCTTTTCCTTGAGTTTAAGTTTCATTCGTCCACCGTTTCGTACCAAATAGAATGCGACTTAATATTAAACAAATTATAAGTAAGTACCCCAAATAGGTACAAAGCGTGGTAAAAGAAAGGAGCAGTATTAAAATTACTACAATTTTTCAGTTTTAATTCCAATTCTTTTAATGCGTCTTTTTCTGAAATACCTGTCGCACATTGCATTGTATTTAGAGACAACGCTGTATAAGTGTCCTTTGATACTTTCTTTACCACTACTTTAGTTTGAAACATAAGGTCACCAGTCTAATGATCGTTTGCGGGTTTTAACTTTATTAGTCTTTCCCGGTAACATTGTTTGTCTGTTGGTTACTACACCTTGCTTCGTATACTTTTTAGATATGTCGAAGTTTTGTTTACTAATCTTGAATTTCTGAGGAATATAAACGCGGAACAAAGACGTTCGCAAACAACCTCTAGCAAAACCAAAATCGTCTAGGAAGTGACGGACTACCGGGTCTAACTTACCTTCCATTTTAGTTCGGATACGCGCAGTTTCCTGAGTTTGATTAGGTACGTTACTAATAGGAGTTACTTCGTACAAAGCAGACCACGTAGGGACGTTAATACCACGCTGCAAAATTCTGCGAATACCAATTGCTACAGTGTATCTACGATTGCGCAAATCTTGGATTAATTGATCGCGTTGTTTTTTGTTTTTAATTTTAGCCGCTGTAAATGCAACCGCTACGTCTTCCTTCATTGCTTTGTTAACCATGTCAGTCAATTTCAAACACTGCTTAACAGTAGCAACTGGAATAACAATAGAATGCCCTTGCTTCAAGTCATGTTTAATCCATTCAAGAATTACCCTGTTTCTTGCCTTATGCTGTTCCAATGCTCGGTAAGCGTAAGCCAATACTTTATATTCATGCGAAATTTTTATACCTGTTTCAATAAACTCTACAGTAGGTGTAAGCGTTTCGATTTTGGTTTTAGCTTTAATAGGGCCAATGACATGATCGACAAGAAAGTATTTACCGTCTTTTCTGTCGGTTGTACCTGTGCAACCTTGTCGCACTTTAGACTCGAAAGAGTTGATGATGCTAACGAATCTATCAGCAGGAACCATATCGCAGTTATGGGTAAGTGAGAATTTATCTGAACCTTCAGGAGAAGCAAAAAAATTGTTATTACCCTCAACAGATATATCATATAGATTGATATTACAGTCTACCCGTTTAATACTTTTAACTTTCATTTTGCATCTCACTAATTTTAGTAGGTTGATATGACGTTGGGTGTACGATATGAATTATAAATATGTGAAAGCGACAGAATTCAAAAAACAATTGAAAACTTATTACCCAGAAGTTAGACTTTTAAAAAGTAACGAATATATAACTAGAGAGGAAAAAGTAAATTTATTATGCATTACGTGCAAAACAGAATTTGTTAAAAAAGTAAAAGACCTAGACAAGAAAATAAAATTAAAGCACGAGAAATTTTGCCCTAATTGCCAACGTAAATTGGCAGCCCAAAAGGCAGGACTCACACAACGAAAATTAAGACGTGGAATAAAGTCAAAGAATGCCAAGTATTCTCAAAAACAATACGAAGCTTTGTGCAAAAAAGCAGGTTTAAAACCTCTGGGGAATTTTTTAAATACAATGACGCCTGTAAAACACACTTGTTTAGTGTGCAAGTCACTTTACACTATCGACTCAAATTATGTAGAACGAAGAATTAAGAAAAACTTGTATGGGTGTTCAAAGTGTTCATGTAACAATATAAAGTGGACTAAAGCTAGGTATAACAAAAAACTACGAGAAATGAAAATACCTTTTGCGGTTAAACGCAATGTACAGTGGGTAGGCATTTCTTTACCTGCTATACACACTTGCACTAAATGCGGGTATGAAAAAGTAATGAGAGGTGACAACGTTTTAAGGAAAGTTAGCTGTCAGAAAGGTTGCCCTAACTGCAACAAAGTATCTAAATATAAGAATGTTAAACTAAAAGGTCGTAGCTTTAACTTAATGGGGTTTGAGCCACAAGCACTAGAATATTTAGTTAATAGAAAGAAAATTAAATTGAAAGAGATAGTTGAAAATTCCAGCGGTAAAGTTCCAGTTATACATTTCAAACATAACGGTAACAAGAAACATTATCCTGATTTCTACATACCTACGAGCAACACACTTGTAGAAGTTAAGTCTTTGGTAACGATGGGTATGCAAAAAACAGGGATTAAATATTATGGAAAGCCCTCAGAACTTTTTTACCTTCTAGTGAAGAAAAGAAGAGCTGCAATCAAACAAGGATACAAATATAAAGTATTAGTAATGAGCAATAATGGTAAACGCATACGGTTACCTAAAAAATGGTGGAGACACACTTATACGGAGTTGTCTAAAGTCATGAAGTCTTCACCGACTTGAAGATCACAGGCCATAACATATTCGTTTCTTGTATTAGACCAGAATTCATGCATAGCGGAGCATTTAAAAATACTACCGTCTTCTAGTTCAATTTCATAGTAGGTTTTCTTCTCAGTAGTACTAACCCCTAATATAGATTTTAACTCTCTCTCTTTGGTGGAATGATTGTAGGATAACACTTTATGTTTGCTAGGTTCAGAATATAGAGTTTTTAAGTATTCCCATTCTCCATTAAACCCAGTAGCTACTTTGGTATCCCCACTTAAACATTCGTCTACCATTATAGTACCAAAGGTTCCAACTATTTTCTTTAAAAGCTTTTGGCCTCGCTTAGAAAGGAACGTTTGGTAAGTAACCAAAACAATATCATGGTTTGGGTTAACGAAGTCTTCATACTTCTTTGCAAACACACAAATCGGATACCCGTATTTCTTTTCAAGTTTAGGTACGTTAGTTAAAGCCTTCTGAGTTTTTGACCCACATATTGTTTCGTAAAAACCAGAAAGCCAGTCCGTTTGTGCAGCAAGTACTAAAGTACGTTTTCCCTTATTGATAGCTACAGCGGTCATCATCACCGTCTTACCTGAACGAGCCGGAGATTCTAAAATACCGTAGTCTTTTTTAGTCATAGTGTTTACGGGTTTAATTTGCTGCTTAGTTAAAGTACCAGTAAACTTAATTTTGTGCTTCATCTTCGCGTTACAACGAAGGTCTTTTACTTCAAGCTTTTTCTTCTTAACTTTGTCTTTGAGTACTTCTTTATACTCGCCGCGTTTGCCTAAAGAAATACCATAGTAGGTTTTATCTTTGAATTTCTTTTTGTTGTACAGTTCGTAAAGACCTAAGTAAGCAGGACATTCATCACACACGTGAGAGTGCCGGTCTTCTAATGAAGGACACTTTTGGCAAGAGTCTTCCTTGTAAGCTTGATGCACATAGATACGTTTTAATTCACTACGGTCTACTAAATCTTTTCTTATATAGATACGGTCTTTTACAATTATGTCAGTCATGAATATTCTCTACTGTTCGATAACACACTTTACAGTTTTCAACCGGAAATAAAAAACGCCAGTGAGCGTTAACCCACTGGCGTTTTTCACACAAAGCAATTAGGTAGACCTACAGGACGGTTAACTTTAAATAATGTCATGTTGTAGTTTTCGGAGTTCAGACTTATAGTGTTATTAATGCTGTAAAAGTAAATTCCGTTAAAACAATACATCTTAGGTAAAGAAGTAGTTTGTTGGTGATCTTCACAACCTAAAATACTATTTATCTCGGCATCAACTTTTTCCACTACTATAGACTGTAATTTTTTATTCAAGCCTCTGGGAATTTTGGAACCTCTAGGCAGACTTACAAAGTATTCACTAGCACTTGGGTAAAAAGGGACAGAAGGTTTCATATCACACCAAAAATGGGCGGTTGAAAGTTAAATTGTCTTCTTGGAAAACACGATTAGTTGTAGATAATGTCTTTATAAGATTGTTAAGAGTTTCAGAATCTACTTTAAATTTTCTGCTAACCACGCAGTAAAAACTATGACCGCGAATGGTGTATTTATGTATATCTCTTCGGACTATCTCAATAATCAAGTTGTACGGTGTTATGTATTCATATTCCGAGTGTTTTGAGAAACCCAAGTCAGTTTCAAGACAATTAATAATGTCTTGAAATATTGTATAGCTAACATCTTTATCTATACAGAAAGGTAGGCGCGAATACCCGGCTTTAGAAATTGCAAATAATTTTTCCGGAGTAAAACAATCATGCAGGAACGGAATAAGAGTAAACTCTTTTGAACCCGTTATCATTATCAGTCACCCCCATATAAGTTAATGTTTCTGTGGTTGCCATATAATCTACACTATACCTAGTTATATTTCTAAAGCTTCTCTAACTTTTGAATCCGTACCGATAGTAATCATACTAGCAAGACCTTCCATAGTGTAGATATTGCAAGTTTTGATTTTAATTTTAAGGGAGATAATAAAGTTAGCTTCCCCTATATCATTAATGTCATGTGTTATTTTATTTGAAGCAGCGATTAAGAAATTTTTACCGAATACTGGTGTAACAGCAGTGTCGAAACAATAACCACAACGAAGCCCTTCAATACTTTCAGAATGAACAGTGTATATGTCTAAATAAGGTAACTCAGTAGTGAGTTCCAAGTGGTTCAAATACAAATTAGAAAAATGGTTTTCACTTGGAAGAAAAATAAACGGTTTATACTTATCTACTGAAATTCGTCGTAAACAGTTAGATGGGGAATCCATCAGTTTTATCTTTTTGCCTTGTAATCGTTTCATTCAGAATCCTTTTTAACGTTCATAAACAGCAAACCTACCTAGTTGGTTTTCTTTAACTTGCGACAAATTATTCAAGTAGTCTTTATACACATTCAAAATTGGAAACGGTATATTTATACACTCGCTCAAGTATTCCGGGGACGGAAAGAAAATATCAATACTATTAGGCGAGGACTCGTTAACTTTAACCAATTCAGAAATAAGAGTAGGGTAAGGTGTCTCGTAAATAAAGTTCTCATTTAGAGATTTCTCTAAAGACGCTACTGTTATATTGCGAATAGTTGAAGTAACCGACGGCAGTAAAGAAGACTCTGGTAAATTTGTTGAACTAAGTTTACTGGGTGTTAATTCTTTGATACGTTCTGCTATATCTTTAACATGTAGTTCAGAAGGTGCCGTGGAAAAAGTTTTCTCGCCAAATATTTTTGTCATGTTATTTACTCATTTCATTTGTAAATTTTGTATATGCTTCAATGGCGGCTTTAGTTCTAAGGTCACCGTCTGCAATAACGGATAAGGGAGAATCAATTGTTATTGATAAACTACCCAGGGTATTGTTAACGTTAACATGAGTATCGAATAGTTTTTTTATGTACTCGTCTTTAGTTATACCTTTCTCAATAAATATGTTTTGAAAAAAATCAAAAGCCTCTAATCGTATATAACGTAAATTCTTTTTATCAAGACTCTCTATTTTTGAATAGTGTATGGTTATAAACTCCATAAAAGTAGCGGGGTAGTGTAACCCCGCTAGAAATTTTTTCATAACTTACTACCTAAACGCGCATGATAAGAAAATTTACTTTTTCTTCCTCGGCGGTTGAACGTATAAACATTGCAGGTCCGTAGAACTCCAACGTTGCACAATCGGCGTCTTTCAGTCGGTTAAAAGATGCAGCTAATATGGATGGGAAGAAAGAGAACAATTCGTCTTTCCCACCCTTCGATTTCTTAACAGGTACTTGTTGTTGGATAACCGCACCTTGCGGACCTTGAATTTCTATTAGTAGCTTATCTTTTTTAACTGTGATTTCAGCGGTAGTTTGCTCGCCTATGAAAGCTTGTTTATTTTTGAACAATTCTGAAAAGTCTTTCGGATTAACTTTAACAGTGGCAATTGGTGTTTGTTCTAAAATAGAACTTACCTTTGCTTCAATAACGTCAGGCTGAATTTCTGACGAGTAAGCTTCCAGTTTAACTAGCGTCTGACCATCGTTAAGGTCTACATACATGAAATTATCGTTAAAGCGAATTTTGTATTTACTCTTTGCAGAAGCCGATCTAATCAAAGAAAACAATTTCGAGGTTACCGAAAATTCAATAGTCTCCTTTTGTTTAGGTGCTTCAACACAAACTTGAGCCATTTCGGCAAAGGAAGCTGACATTATGTTTAACTTACCTTTGTCGAAACGAAAGTGAATAGCAGATTCCATTTTAAGTTTAGTGTCGATTACAGTAATAGCAGGAATAAGTTTATCCAACTTTTCAACCAGAGATTTCGGAAACGACACACCAGATTCCGGGGCTTTCAATTTAGGGGTGCCGTCCACCGCGTCTACTTTAGGTAGGTCTGCTTTCATTCGGCCAGCTTTGATAGTTATCAATGTACTGGAAGTAGACACGGAAACTGATTCATTATTATTTTTTACTGAACCCAGAAACAAATCAAAATCGAATTCAGCAATCCCTTCTTTCTCTACTGTTTCTACAGGGAAAGAAGTTTGTACTACCGCTTGAATTGAATCAATAAAAAAATAAGCTTTGTCTTTTTTAACTACAATAACCGAATGCGTAGCTGGGTAAGCAAATTTTTTGGCTATAGTTAGTGCACTATGAAGGTCTTTATTTTTGGCAACGAATTGCATAATTAGTCCTCTAACTTACAGTCATAGTCATCGAAAGATTCTTCGTTGTCGATAATTTTGTGATAAATAACGTTACGAAGATTATTTTTAAGAATCTCTTCATAATTTTCCAAGTTACGAACAGCGGAGAACCAGCGAATCCAAGTATTAGACAAATACACAGGTAAGAAAGTAACCGAAGTATCTACGGCAGTTGTACAAACTAGTTCAATCTTCATGTCAATGCTGTAGTCTTGTGCAACTTGTTTAAATACTTCGAGTTCTTCATTAGACCAGATAAGTAAGCTACAGCCACGATGGCTGACGATAAACCAGTTTACGGAAATAAGATTCGCAAGAATGCTTATGTTAGATCGAGTGCTAAATTTACTAAAAATCAAAGTAGTATAGTACTCAGTGTCTACACTCTGCTGAATATATTTTTTAACCGCATCACGGTACTTCAAGTTGTCTTCATTTTTAAGACGCATTAACTTATTAGGGAAAAAATAATGGTAGTCCATGTTTTGATCTTTAACCAGATCAGCATGAATATTACCTACAGTAGTACCATAAATAGTTGCGGCTTTCTGAGGTACGTGAATAATAGCTGGTACACTTTCGTGAGCCAAAAAGAATGCGCCTGTCTTTACTTTGGATTTAAAGTCAAAAGGTTGCAGTACAAGATTTTCCGTGTTGTGGAAAACGAAATTACTGTTGTTTCCAAACACACGAAGGAATGGAGATATGTTTGCAGTTTTAGGCGCATGTAAAAATACACCACCTGTAATAATGTTTTTCATCTTTCGTTGCTCCCAAGGTACACACGATACTGACTTATATTTGCATAGTAAGAATGCATAAGTAGCGTGAATATACCTTCGTTGTAAGTTAAAGTAAGTGATTGAGATTTGGGAATCGTGTTAACAAAAGCTGCAATTTGATTAGTAGGTGGAAGACTTTCAACTTGCAAGTAAGGTACGCCAAGCACGTAATCCATACCATCTTGAGAATCAATATGAGAGTCTTCTTTTCCTATAACCAACAAAGGGCTAAGTTTGTGAGGTTGACCTTGCTTAACTACGTCTATAGTTTTTGAAAGGTTATTGTATAAAAGCGAGCACAAAAAATTGGCAAGCTTAGGTTGCTTGGATACAGTACCAACATTTGAGTTAAAAATGCATTCAGCTAAAAGGTTAGGTTCGTATTCCAGAAAATCAGTAATAGCCGCGTTGATGTCACTAATGTTGGCACTTTGCGCAGAGGAAAAAATACAAACATCAACAGTATTAAAAATTGATGAATTCTTCTCGTATTTTGCAAAAGTACTTCCGTTAGGCGACTTAATTTTACTATGACTTCCGAGTTCTGGAGTAAAGAACTTATTACGTATAGGACGTATGGCTTGAATGAATTTCAAATACGGTGAGGTGTTATCTTCAACGAATCTTCGTATCTGTCCAAGTTCTTTATTATTTACCTGTTTCTTTTTTGTATCTGACCATTGAAACTCAAGAAAAATTTTATCCAAAATATCTGTGATAACTTGATATTGCATTTTGTAGTTCCTTATTTTTATGGTTAACGGTTAATGTTTAAATTTAGGCATTATAGGGTAGGTTTTCATCAAATAATCACGAACGTCTTTTTTGTTCCAAAAATAGTAGAGTTGCTTTTTAATCTCTTTCTTGTTCTTAACTTCCTCTGGGTAAAGTTCCAAGTAGTCATCAAGTGCTTTATCAATAGCAAAAGTAATAGGCATCGCCTTTTTATGTACACCTTCCAAATCTAATTTATCATCTGTCCATTGCCAATTCCATTTATAGAGTTTGGCGTTATCCGTACCGACTTCTTCTTCAATTTCAAGAGGTACGTTAAACTTTACATTAAACTTTTCTTCGTAATAAATACGAACACCTTCGGTAGCGCACCACTGCATAATAAACATAGAAGGAAGTACATAAAGAAAATCAACCTGAGAATAAATAGAGTCATGAACCATTACGTCTAGTTCAGCAGGTGATAGTTCACTGTATCTATCGAAGTCTCCAAATTTTCTAGCGAATTCCAAAATATGTTGCTCGAATAAACGTGCACCAGTGTGACCGTAGTCAGCAGCAACACCCTGAATAGGCGCATTCTTGGCTCGGCGGCGCATAGCTGCAATAATATCTTGCAAGCCAGTTAAAAATCCGCCAATCAAACGTCTACGTCTACCAATAGGTGAATTAGAAAACCCAAGTTGTTCTGCTTGGTCTTCTGCGTTATCTAGCCACGCTTTTGCTTTTACGTAACGACCAAAGAACATACCGTAAAGATTTTCTGCATATTCTTTAGCTTTATTTAACTGCTTGGCAAGAGTTGCAGCAGCACGACCGTAAATAGCGCCGAAAACTACACCCTTTGTACCTTGGCGCATTTCATCATCTACTTTGTCAACAGCCACTCCAAAGAAGAATGAACCGTTAACGCGGTGAATATCACCAACCAAAGCGAGTTTCTTCAAAATTTTCTTAGCAGTTTTTCCTGTTGCATCAAATAACTTTTGTCGAAGTTCAAAACCTTGCATAAATAGTGCAGCTAGCTTCTTATCGTTAGCTGCAATACCCCAGCAGCGAACTTCGTGCGCAGAGTAGTCCATCTTTACTTTTAACTTGCCTTTTTTGGTAACAAACACAGCCTTAATAACCTTAGCCATTTTACCGTGTTCAGGAACTTGCATAAGGGAAGGTTTCGATGAATTACCACGGCCAGTAACAATAGTTGCAAAACCAAAATCTGGAATAATAGAATGTGTAATTCTACCTTGTTGCGAATCCATGTATTCCGCAAACTTGTTAACGAAGGTACTTTTCAACTGTTTAAAAGAAGTAATGTTTGCGTACATTTCAACAATCGGAAAAGTTTCTTTAAACATATTTTTAAAGTCTTTACCGAAAGACATATTACCTTTTTTTGATATTGGGGGTTCTAACCCCATGACATCTACAAAAAGAGTACGCACGTGTTCTGCTTTGTTAATATCAAAAAACCAAGGGTCAAACAAAGTATTACTACCCTTTGAGATACCTTTGTTCTCCAGAAGAATCTTGTTAGCAGTTTTTACTTCTTTGGTATCGTACATTTCTTTAAGAGTTTCACGCATAGCAGTATCAAAAGTACCACCACGTTTTTTCAATTCCCTTAGTCGTGAGCGCGACGTAAAGAACCCATTAATTTCCATAGAGGCAAAATCATGTATATTATTAGACATTTGAAAAAGAACCATACGGTGAAACGCGTCTTTAAAAGTACGTTTCTTTTTACCCTCAGTATAACAATCTAGTTCCGCACGTTTATATTGTGCGTCACGAATCGGAAACAGTAACTGAACGTCGGCGGAACAGTATTCGAGTACTGGTTTTGACAAAGGGTTAGCTGCAATAGTTACACGTTGCGCTTTAGAGAATTCATGCGTGAAATAAAAATCATCGCCATACCTACGTGCTACCATTGCCAAGCCAAGATGTTTCTTAGCTTCTTTTACTTTATCCGACTTATAAACTTGAGGCAGTTTATCAATGAAAGAAGAAAGCGAAACCATGTTTTCATTTAACTGGTGTTCGCCTGCCATAAGATCGTAAACCGGCCAATACACAAAAGGTATTTTGAAACCTACTCGAAGTACTTTAATATCGTACTTCAAGTTATATCCTAGTAAGTAATGCTCACCATCATTAGGTACTTCTTTCATAAAGAACAAACGAAGTTTATTCATTATGTAGTCAAAATCTTTCTTAGAAAAAGTTGTGTCCCTGTGGTACATCGGAACGACATAACACTTCTTTTTATCAAAAGCGAACTGCAAAGTTTGGAACCTGTTAAGATGTGCAGACAGGCTGGTGCCTTCTGTATCCACAGCAACAATTTTTTTGGTAATAAGTTTTTTATAAAACTTGTCGAACTTTTTTACAGAATCAATGAGTACTGGTTTAATCTTGGTCTTTTCAATTTTCCAAGGATAATCACCAGTCATCAAAGCTGCAATAGCGGGTCCGATCAGTCCCAAATTATAAACGTGAGATAACGCTTTTTCATCGTCAGACGCTTCAAGCGCACCTGTGTTCTGATTGTCTAGCGCGTGAGCAAAGTCAGGACAAATTACAGTAGGGATTTTTTTATCGTTGTATTCTCTGTCCTTCACAATAAGTACGTCGAACAGAGAATCTTCGCCAAACAAACTCAATGCAGGTAACGCACCAAAAACTACAATATGGGATGGCTTAATTTTTTCAATGTATTTGTTTATACGTTTTGCACTGTATTGGTCTGACTTACGACGAGCACCTTTTTCCAAGTGGTAATTCTTGAAAAAGTTAAAGTTAATAGCAGCAACGCCAAAGTCTTTATTTTTTAGTTTCCGTGACCACTGAGTGTTAGCAGTATAAATAGCGTGACTAATTAGATTATTCAAGCAACCATTAGCCGGACCATCTTCAACTAAAAGTTGGCGGCATTTAATATCTTCCGGGTGAATGTGACCACAGATAAAAAGAACACGGGTGTCGTATTCTTCCCAACCAGACGTAATAGGTATTCTTAGGTTAAAAGGTTTTTCTTCTTCCTTATCGAATTTACTTGGGACTTTATTTATATATTCACGTAATTCATAAGTGTTGTTTTTGAAAAGCATGATACTACCTGTTTGATAACGTGACTAGTTCAAACACTTTACAGTATTGGAAAACAAAAAGGCCAGCAAATTTGCTGGCCTTTTTTACTCGCTTTCTTCGCTTGATAAACTGGCAGTAATATCGTCTTCGTCTTTTGAAAAAGAACCTACGTTAGCTAATGCAGATTTTATTTGCCAAGGGAACCATGCTACATAATGAGTAATCCCGTCATCTTTTTCCTGCATAATACCATCATGGTTAGTGAACTGGTAAATAGCCGCACGAAATTTGTCTTCATGACCGTCGAAAAAATCATTTTCCAAGGTGAAGGGGTTATCCATATAGTTGTCAGCTATTTGCTCAATTTTGCTATCTGTAATTTGTTCACTGCTGAGGTCTATATAATTCCACAATGGAGAATTGTCGAAGCCGTGTATTTTATGACTACGTTTAATCATAATCATAATTGCTCTTTTTGAAATAGGTAGTTTAGCGTCAGATAGATTTTCACGTGCAGATAACTTAATAGGCTTTTTAATGCTTAAATAAACAGGAATAACGCCGGGAGAGTATTCCTCGTCTTTTTGAAATTCTTTTTTTACAGTGTACGCATTAGCGTCATGCTGTGCAGTAGTGAAATAAAAACCGCTACCTAATTGATCTACCCCTTTTACTTTAGGGTTGCTGTTGAATTTAACTAGTTTGTTTGCAAAAGGCGTACCATGATAAACAACTTTTGGGCGACCGTCATCGTCTTTTACTTTAGACGCACCGAACCACTTTTTAAATTTAGTAGACTGTGTTGAATGCTTTTTAGTTTTAACTGGTTTTTTAGGCGTTGGTTTACTAACAGGTTTGTGAACCTTAATATCTTTTTTGGTTACTTTTCTTTTTGAGTTAGGATGTTCTTTTAAATACTCTTCTTGCTGTTTTTTAGTTAAGGTTTCCCACCAGTTTTTAGTATCCATCTTAGTTCCCAGTTTGCCTGTGTTAAAAAAAGCCCGGCGGCGGGGAACCTAACCGGGCCAAACGAGGGATTACTTTTTAACAAAGCTGCTTAATTTAGAAATAATACCATCGGATTTTGTATCTGCTACTTTTACTTCTGTAGAGGTATCATCAGTTGTAGTGGAACTTTGCTGAGTTTCATTTTGCTCGCTAGTTTCCTGTTCATTATCTTCTTCATCTAAGTCTTGCTGTTGCTGACCATTGTCTTCTGTACTATTTTCTGTTTCATCATTCGTATTGTCTACTTGGGTAGACGGAGTATTAGTATTTTCTTGAATATTTTCTTGCTGAGAATCCGCTTCATCGAGACACATGTCTACATAAAGTTTCATATCTCGTGGCAAGTCATTACGCGTAGCAGGCAAATAGGTATTCGCCGGATACGGTACACCTAAAGAGGCACGATAAGTTTGATAAGCAGAGGTAGTAGCCTTGTCCATAATCCCGGTGACTGGCACCGGGATTTTTTTGGTAGCTAAAAATTTCTGCATCGCAATAATTTCTGCGTCTTTCATTTTATTTCTCCTGAGTTGAATTATTTAGACTTCGGGGCTTTTGAAGACTTACGTTTCTTTTGCTGCTCAGTCTCACCGCCTTTCATTTTCAGCATTTTAAGACCTTTAACAACAGAATCGGTGTCTTCAAATTCCCAACCATCACGATGCATTGCCGCGACCGCAGTTTTTAATTGCGAACGGTTTTTAGCATACAAACGAAGTACTGATTCATGTAGCGCCCATTTTTGTCCTGACGGTACACGTAATCTACGCAAAGCTTGAATTACTGGAGCGTGATGCGCCTTCATATCAAGAACAGCGTAAACTTCAACTTTACCGTTAGTCTCTGTAATATACGGAAGTACACGACAGATTTTAGGGTTAGCTACTTTTCTAATAGTAGAACGAATATAACGAGTAATGTCTGTTTGCGTTACTGGTGTAGTTGCAAACAAACGTTTACTTCTACCATCGGTTTTTTCCGCAAGGTCAGTAATATCTAACCATTGGTCAATAACCTGAGTAGTTAATTCAATTTTACCAGCTTCATGCAAATCCCAAAGTTTATTTTGGAAAGTAAACATGTCAGTTTTGGTTTTCAGTCGTAACGCCAAATAATCAGGCGTGATAACAAAACCGTATTTTCTGAAAGTAGATAAATAGTCTGACGCGTCTTCGATAGCAATCGTAGCAGTAGGAATACCGTTAACTAAACCAATGTTCATGTCTAATTGGTTAGTAACGTCTTCGTCGTCTTCGTCAGAGAGGAAATCAGGAACAGTTGTACGTGAAAGAGGTTTAATATTTTCAACACGTTCACGTTTTCTTCTTTCCTTTTCTTCCAAAGCTTGACGTTTCGCTGCACGACGTTCCTCAGTTTTACGCTTACGCGCATCCTGTTCCGCTAAACGTTTCTGCCTTCTAGCTGCACGTTTTTCGTCAGCTTCTGAGCGGTAGCGTTTTAATTGAATGTCTTCAACGTCCAAACCAGTAATTTTTGCAAGACTGTCACGAATTTCCATCGTTCCCATTTTCTTGCGATTAATAACGAAAGCTTTAGTAGGATGAACATCAACGTAAGTACCGTCATCGAACTGAACACGGATAGTTGAAATAGTATCCGAGAATTCGGTCTGTTCTACTTTAACTTTCAAGTCTTCATCATTAATCTCAGTATCGTAAGTAACTTCTTCTGGCGTTAAGTCGAATACTTGAGTTTCTTGTTGTGGAGTTTGTTTGCGACGCTTACGTGGTTTACGAATCACTTCACGTGTGCAAACACCATCACCGAACTCAGTATGAATTAACAAACCTTCCGGGTTAAATACTTTACCCTCATGTTCAGAAAGCCATTGTTCTCTGTACTCAAGATACGGAATAAGATCAAGTTCATCCATATTAGGTACAGTTACACCATTAACGTAAGGAACATTGCGCAGAATTTTTGAACCCTCAATAATACCAGTGTGGTTAACACCGATACGTTGGGTTACATCAATACCTTGCTGGCGCATGTCTTCAATGTATTCGCCATTAATATCTTGTTCTAATTTACGAAGCTTTGAATAAGGAAGTAAATAACGTTCTAATTCTTCACCAGATAAACCTTCACGAAGCAAATCAAGAGTAACACGAATAGGTTCAATTAATTTACCGTCATCGTCGATACCCAAATCATCGTAACGTGAATCAGTATCATGGAATAAACTGCTTCCGCCTGTAGCGTTATAGAAACGCGCAAGTTGAACAGTCTTAGAAGTAAGCTTGGCGAATTTAACAACGTCGATAGTTCTATCAATGGAAATATAGTAACAGATAATACCTGTTACCATACGGGGGTCTTCACCTTTTAATTTAGGACGATTAATACGTGCGTTACCTTGTTCTAAACGTCCGGGTGTCCACACGGTATCAACACGAATAAGAGAATCCGCAACTTGCAAGTTCAAACCCGTGTCCATTGATTGAGAAACACCAATCATTGCTTTAATGTTTGGGTCAGTATTAAATTTTTGTTCAGCTTCTGCTTTTTGATTTGCAGAATAAACAAAAACGTATTTCTTAATATCGTCGTCAAGAGATTTATAAATACCCTCTACAGATGCATGGGTATTACAGAAAATAAGAGTTTTACCAGAAAGTTTTTCACCACCACTCAAAATTTTCCCATGAATAATATGGTCACGAAGAATTTTATTTACTTCCTTACCTTTCGGGGAAATTCTGTCTGCTGGGGTAGTTAAAAACTTTTCAGAAATAGGAATAGACATTGGGTTAGCCAAGAAAGCTTCGACTGCCCAAAGATTTCCTGAGTAAGCCTCAAACAGATTATCCAGTGCTTCTTCGTCTTCTTCACTGTCTTCCGGCAAAGAAACACCGTCAGCTTTCATTTGTTCTTCAATATCTTCAACTGCTTTCTTAATAAGAATAGAGTAAACTTTTTGCTGGTTAGGTGTCATCGTACCAACAATAAATTGTTCATGCATCTTAGGTAAGAAAGCAGCCCATTCTTTTCTTTCTACGTTAATAAACATGCAGTTTTCCGAAATAACTTTTCGGATTTCTGCAAGGGCGTCCATGTGTTCATCAAGACGCGGTTGGAACCCACCTTTAAATTCAGGGTCAGAATACTTAGCTTTAAAGGATTCATAAGTACCGAGAATTGACGGGTTGAAAAGTTCCAACTGTTTAATAAAGTCAAGCGCGTTGTTAGATGCGAGTGTACCAGTCAACAAGCGGCGGTATTTAATATGTGAGATAAGTTTGCGGTTAATGTACAAACGAACGGAGTCATAGCTCTGAGTCGGATTACCTTTCAGGTAATGAGATTCGTCAGCCCACACACCATCAAACTTACATTCAACCAACATATCCAAATGAGAATATGCGTCAAAGCTACGCACACCGTACATTTGGTCATAATGGTTTGAAGTACTTTGAGAGATAACGTCATAACCAATAACTACAATAGTATTTATAGGAGCGTTAACAATCAAATTCTTCAAAGCAGAATATTCGTAAGTCAGCGGTATGTTATTTTCTACATCAGCAGGAACTTCGCAGTACTGCTTAAATACACTACTATCAATAGGGATAACGTTAAGTTTACCACGTGAAAAATAGTTAGCTTCTTTTACATAATCTTTAATCAGGTTATTAGGACACAGTACTAAAGGACGTTTAACCAGACCTTTAGATAACATGTCCACAATATCCATGATTGCAGTAAGAGTTTTACCACCACCTGCACTTGCACGAATAATTGCAAACTCTGGATTAGTAGCTAACTTTGTACCAGTTTTGTGCTGGTGGTACATCAAGGCTTCAAGATTTTCCAGATTCTTAACTTCAAGGGGCTTGGAAAAATCAATTTCAGAGTCATTAATATTCATGTTCTTAGCAGTAGTAGCATTGTGTGCTTGAAGAATCTGAGGGAACTTCATAATCTCAGTAAGCACTTTTAAAACGCCAAAATCTGAAATAAGGCCACGTACACCTAAAGACGGGGTATTAATTGCGTTAATGATATTTGTATCGTCAGCAAATGCTTTTTCAGCAGCGTCTATAACTTTAACAAATACTTCACGGAATTTTTGGGGACCGTAAACAATCATGTTGAACAAACTAAATTTCCGCTGAATCCATTCTGGCATTTCATCAACAGAGTCAGCGTGCATTTGTTCATAGTGCAAAGCAAAATTCAAGTAACGCACCACAAAAATAGTCAAAGGATTATTACCTTTGTACTTATTCATGATAGCGCGTAACGCGTATTGGTCAAAACTCAAGTCCGCTTCAACAGCAGCCAATAAATTATTGGAGTTCAAGATAGGTACTTGAGTTCCTGCATTATGAAGAGCAAGCATCGCACGACTTATACTGTTTACCGTTTCAATAATGTCACCCATGGTAGTAGACGTAAAAATATCTACATACGATTTAGGGATAACATTGTAAGTAGTATCCAGATTCATAATGTTAATAACAGCATTAGAATCAGAATACGAAAGTTTTTCGTTAATCCAGTCAACGTAAATTAATTGGTTTTTAGGTACATTTTTACCTTCTGTGAAATCCAAAGATAAAGAGCCACGATCATTAGTAACCGCTTGCTCAAAATCAGAGAAATAAGCGTCATTAAAGTAGCTCTGGCGCGGAACCCAGTTGATTTTGTTATCCGGGGTAACCATCAAACCAGATTCGTTGGTGCGGTTCTTTTCCGGGTAACCGACACTGAGTTCTTTCAGCTTGTCATACTTGTAAGAATACGTGGGGTATTTACGCTTGGTTTTCTGACGAGAATACCAGTTAATAAAGAAGCGCAGAATATCAACGTCTTTGATATTTTCTTTTTTGTCTTGAATATAGTATTCAGCTTCATCGAACGGAAGAGTTACGAAGCCATAAATTTCTACACTGTTTTCAAGGAAGTCATCAAACCACTTCTTAATAGCACCATTGGGGTTAAATGCTTCGGAGTCTTTTTCAAGTGAAACCAAATACCCGTTAAAATATTCGTTAACAAAAGAAGCAGACTTACTAAATACAGGAGAGATAGGTAAACGATTAATAGTTTTTGGTTGTAATTTTTTTGCACCTTTTACTGCAAGGTCAACAGGAAGAACAATTTCAGCGCCGTTCAATACGCGCAGGAAATTAAGAATAAAATCTCTATCCGCGCCGATTACTTCTTGAGCACGGTCGTCCACCTTTACATATTTGTCATCAGTAACGTCTTGAGTACCGCTGAAATACCAGTACAAAAGCTGCGACATTTTAAACGTAGCTAATGGGAGTGCAATACTAAAACCATTTGCACCACGACGCACTTTAATTTTTTTAGTTAACGCCGTAGAAGCGTTAGCAATATAGTCAGCTATTACACCTGACGTAACTTTATTAACCGAGGTTTTCATACCAAGGTTTTGCATCTGCTGGTTCAGGCGTTGAATATAAGCGTCAAGCAAAGCAGCAAAGGTGTAAAAATTGGAAACATTACCAGCACTCCAATTTTTACGAGCGTCCATTGTATCTAGATAACTAGCTTTAACCGCCTTTTCATTAATATCCGGGGAGAATAAATCAAGAAAAGTGCCCGGTGCTTTTTGCGGCATTTCCCCTTTGAACGTTTGAGAACCTTTAGCTTCGTACCTTACGTTAAACTTCGGGTATAAATCTGAATTGTAAGAAGCACTAACTAAGTTATGAACCGCTTTCTTTTTGAATGGGAGCAAGTCAAACATGGTTGTCTCTCTTAATAGCTGTCAATAGGGTTGGCGGTGTACTCATAGAATTTTGGATCGCTATTAGCAATACCTTCGATTAAAGAGGAAGTCCATTCAGGTACTTCTACGCTCATGAATTCAATGATTGCCTTGCACAATTCAATTTTGAAATGTGTATCTGGTTCACGTAAAAAATAATAAGGGGTAAACTTTTCTTGAAGATACTGTATTTTTTGAGTGGAATTACGCACCAGTTTAAGTTGTGCGATTTCCTCTTTTACATCTGATTCTCTTTTATTAACGTCACGAATAAGCAGTTCAGTAGTGTAGGCTTGTAGATTAGCGTATTTAGTTTGCAACCGTTTGGCGTATACAACCAAGTCTTCATAAGTCATGTCGTTTAACGCGGCAGCGGTAACGAGTTGAACAGGTGTGCGAGGCGGTTGACCTCTACGGGAAATTTCTTTGCTCATTTTAATTTCCTTTTCTTTCTCTGTTTTGGTAAGTGTTTATGTCTTGAGTCATGATGCTTATCACAAAGACATATCAGGTTTTTTCTAGAATTAGTACCACCCCGCGACAACGGAATAATATGATGGACTTCAATGTTTCTACTTGAGCAGTAAGCGCATTTATAATTGAATTGTTTTTTGACTTTTTCAGATAGGCTAAACCAATCTGCATCAAAATAATCAGTAGTCTTAATTCTAGAAATACCTTTTTTAACTGTGTACCTACTAGGTTGGTACTTTACAGATAGAGACTTGCCTTTTTTCTTCGTAGATGGATTACGAAAAACATTTTTAGTTTTCATTTAAAACAACCGCTACACCTTTAGAGATATGTTCCAAACTCTCTTTTAATGCAGAGCCAATTTCCTTAGTCATGTCGTCAATAAGTTTACCGACAGCACGTTCTTCGGATTTACCAGTAACGTAAGATTTCAATCTGTTTTTAAGAGAGAAATTAGCTTCGATTAAATAGTTAGCTAACAGGCTAGCTTGCGGAGAAATAACGTTTGACGTTAATCTATGCAGCACCAAATCCCGGTCAGTATCCGATTGTAATTCAGCAATAATTTCTCTGGCTTGTGACATTAAATTGTTTAACGCGTAAACATTACGGTCACTGGGAAACTTGCGGTAGCTTTCTTCCGCCATAGGAATAAGGTCAATAATAGTGCGCAACATTTGTTTGCGAGTTAACGATATAGCACTATCATTTTTATCAGTATCCAACAGGGCCATGATTTCTTTATTCTTAAATGCAGAAATCAATGACTCCCCTTTATCTAATTTTTCTTTTACTTCTTTTACTTTCTTCCCCATCTTGCGTTTAAGACGTGGTTGTAAACCAGTTTCAGAAGTGCGTTCCCGGTGTTCTTTACGTTTCTTTTTTCTTTTCTTTTCTGAATGATGTGGGGTTAAATCAATAGTCTTAGTTTTAGACTTTTTCTTTTTGCTGCTTTTTTCTTTAGTCATGGGAAACACCTTCGACGGATAGCAAAAAACACAGGGTAACCGTAGCTACCCTGTGTTTGCTTTTATTACATTACTGCATTTTCATTAATGGTTTCTTCAATTTCTGCGTAGTACTTCGGAAACTGACCGTACAGTTTAGCGTAATAAGCTTTCAGTTCCTCAGTAGATTTTTCAGAGAGTGCAGCAGTTTCTGCCTTAGTCTCTTCATCAAGTTCAAGGTCTTCGTCTTCATCAATTTCCGCTGCGCAAATTACTGCATACGGACTTACTTGAACGGAAGCCATTTCTTTTTCGTCACCGTCCAACTCGATAACTTCCAAGTCTTCCATTTCTTCTTCGTTGCCGTCTTCGTCTTCGTAAGCAGCAGTAATAGTGCCAACGATACGACCGAATTTAACGCTAGCAGTTTCTTGATCTACATAAGAAACAACATCGCCTAAATTAAATTCCGGCAGTTGAATTGCAGCAGAGATTACGTCAGAACCCGAACTACGAATTTTACGCTGCGAGTTAGACGCCAGAGTTACCAGATGCGACAAGTCTTCTTCCATATTGCGAACGAGATATTTTTTATCACCGTGCGCAGAAACTTCCCACATTTGTTCGTCTTGCGTATCCAGCATTACATTTGATTTTGCAGAAGCCACTGCAACGAAACGACCGCTGCTAGCAACTTCGTCAGTAAATTCAATTGACTCTGGAACAGTGCTAACAAAACCTGCTACAGCCAACGGATATTTACTGGCGATTTTACGGAATGTGCCGCGTACCGGAACAGCTTTATGCTCAAGAGCGTTAGCCAAAGCAATGCGGAGTTTTTGCGAAGACGTAAATTTTTCAGACACATTAAAATGTGCAGTTACGTGATAAAGGTTATCGGAGATTTGCACGATGTCATGAATGTGTGCATTTTCGATAGACACTTTATTTTGGACAGAAGCAAGTACTTTATCCAGATTGAGTTTTTTGTTGCTCATGGTTTGATACCTCAGTTGCGTGATTTACGCTAGTTAGTTGCTATAAGCTGGTTAGGCGGCTTTTTTCCAGTTAAATACTGACAAAGCAGATTCAACTTCGGAAATTGGTCTTTTAATTTTACCGATAACATCACAACCTACTTGGTAGGCATTAGACTTCGGAGAACGTATTAACGCACGAAGAATATAAGGAAGAGGGCTAATTAACATTTTGTCCGCATGAGGTTTTTTAACCCCGAGTTCTTGTGCGAGAGCTAAAGCGTATTGTTTTGTTTTTTCAAATTGTTTGGAAAGAACTGGTAGCATTTCTTGATAATAGTAAATTCGACTTACCGTAATCTCACACTCATTTTCAGCAGTGGAAATAACTTCTGTTAAATAAGTATTCCCACTAATCATTTTGTAATAATACGCAGAAGCTTTACCAATCATAGCTAACTCACGAATAACTTCTTTCCGAGTAGTAGTCATGTTTTTCCTCACTTAGAATAATGGACGTTGAAGAAGGAAGTTAACACCTAAGTATCTGTATGACGTGATTTTAGATACAGGAGTAATAGAAATGCCGACGTTGCCAATAGCCCGCTTATCAAGACGATTGGGGTCAGCACTACCATCGCCACTAATATTCCCGCGCTTTGCAAGTAAGTCTTTATACGGGCGAACTCTTTCATTTAAAACACCCTCAATTTTATCGGCTAGAGTGTCATAATACTGCGCACGTTGCACGGATAAAGAAATAGCTTGTCCAGAAAAATCAAAGTCGGTTTCGCCTTCAAACAAATAGTGTGTTCGTAAAGCTTCTACCTCAGAAAATTGCAACCAATATTCACGCTGTCCAAATTTAGCGTTTGTCATGGTAAAAGAAGTTACCTGACCAAACGCATTAAACTGGTCACGTCCTCTGCGCAAATAATTAAGTAGCTCAGGAATTTCAAAAACAACACGTGAGTCTTTAATACTTGCACGGGCTTTATTTATTTTTTGCATCACAACTTTTGTTGCGTCTGCAATAGTTGTGTTAATTCCATAAAGCGAAGCAGTCTCTGAGTTATGCTCACCGTCTGGTGTAATGTATTGCCATACAATTGTGTAGGGGTCTAGCGAAGGAATTAAACCACCGTCAGAATAAGTAGAATCTGCCAAATCAATTTGAGTCGCGTAACGATAACCATCAGCAACTAACGTTTTAGTTAATGGTAATGCTGGGATATTTAAAAGATCGTTTCCGTTAAAAATAAGGCAAGCAATCTCTAAATTATTTGGGTCAGGGTCAGCTTCTACAAGGTTGTACGGAAGGACTAATTCAAGTGTACCTTTTTGTCCCTGCAAAATTACCGTGTCTTTTGGACCAAGGTCTTCTGTAGCTTGCGGAGACAGGACTTTTATATTTGAGTAAACGTAAGTTATTTCTTCTCCGTTTCTGAAAACAGAAACTTTAACCTGATAGTTAGTACCAAAGTCGTTGGCAGGAATTTGAGACGGGATAGAAATAGAAATAGGACTTTGAACTAATAAAGAATTATTTTTTTGAACGGTTGTTACTGCGCCACCTACACCCTGTGAGTAGACTGCACCATCAGCGTCGAGTAATTCGTAGGTAGTAGATAAACCAGCACTATCATTTGTATTTTGCAGAATTAATTCAAAGGTAGCAGTTGCGGTAGTACCTGCAATAACATCAGAAAAACTATTCATGAACGCCATGCTGGTTTACCTCTGGCTTTGTTTCTGTTGTCGTTTTAATTCAACAGAAACAGTTAGATTTTTCAAACTCATTTCTACAATAAATTCTTCTTCTGATACAGGTAGAGGAAGCCAGTAGGTAAATTCCAGCTTCCTTGGGTCTTCTTTTAATACAGTAAATACACTTAAATGTTTTTTATTAACTTCGCGCATTTTAATCAAAGCGTCAGCTCTAGTGTCTCCTACATAAATAAAAGACGCACCGTTTTGATTAGCCCCTGCTTTAATAAATCCGGAAGATTTTAAAGATGAACTAAATGAGTCCAGAATTTTTTTAACCCAAGGTGTAGTTGCTGGTTTCATTAGTTATCTCCAGCAGTAATTGCAATACTCTTCAACAGTTGGGTTACTTGTTTATCATTAAGGTTTAAATGGTCTTGAAGAATCTTGGCACGTCGTGCATCAATTTTTACAGAACGTACATCACGGTCACTTGGAATAGTAATAGCGAAGTCCATCGCTTTACTTGAACCTTTGTACGTGTACGCGCGCTTATTTACGATTTTCATTTTCGGGAAAATCGTTCTAAGGTTGGTCAGTAAATCACGACGAACCAAATTAGCTACGTCGTCCATTTCTTTTTGAGTAACACGCGGTTTAAATACAACAGTAATAATTGATTCTTCTACCACTACGTCTTTTACAACCGGGCTTTCATTCCAATTCAATTTAGACAACATGCTAGGAGTGATTGCTTGGCGCTCACTCAAAGCCTTGAAATTATCTGACGCCAATAAATTAAGAGTAACATCAACACCAGAGGAAGCGTCTGTAATAGGTGCACCCAAGTGGAAACGACCCGGCGCTACAAACGTACTAAGAGTGTTAACGTACATTAGTTTATTGGAACGTTGTAAATTAATTACGCAGCTAAATACCACGTAATAATTGTGGTGCACAAAATCGTTATCCGCAACGAAGTCTTTAAAGTGCAAATAGCGATTAATAATAATCTGATTTTGATCGTGCGGGTCAGGAATCATATAACTCACTTGATCGTATGAGTCATAGTCCTTTTCAAATTCTTTAGTGATAGTCGCTACAATAGTGTCACAGATTTTTGCGAAAGATTCAGGCTGGTGATTTTTCGCAATCTCTTTAAGGGTTTTATACGCGTCGTCCAATTTCTTTTTGGTAGCTTTGCGTAAATCCGTTACAGTCTTAACTGCCGGGGAAATACCCTTTGTGCCACGGAATTGAATTTGTAGGGTGTTAATAACCGCGTCAAGAGATTCAACTTTCTCTTGCATTTCATCAATAATAGAAAAAGCCGCCGACAATTTTTTCAAATCCGGCGGAACGAATTTAACTTTTTTGGCTTGGGTGGTAGCCGGAGTTAAGTCGATAATTCGAGTAGCGGTCACAATTTTTGAGTGAGTCGCCAATACCTTTTTATTGGAAAGCCATTTATTCCAAAGGGTATTGATTTCGTCACCGATGTTTTTAATGTAGGTTTGGATTTCTTGTAAGGAACGAAAATCGTAATTAGTAACGTCACTGGATTTTTTAGTTGCCAGTACTTTAAGTTCTCTTACGGTTCGGTTATTTTTAACCATTTTAAGTAACCCTTTTTGAAGGAATATCGTAATTAAAATTAGTGGATTTCTAGTAAGTAGACGGCATTGGTTATTTTCCATTTAATGAGGTTTTTGGACTCATTAATATCCTGTGATAATAATTCGTAAGCTCTATCTAATGCAGCATTTAAACTGGTATGGTTTACCTGATAATTAAGCACACCCTTCTTACCTGTAGAGAAAGTAAAATGGTAGGTACGTCTGGCGTTAACCGGAAATTGTGCACGGTATTGTCTATCTGCTTGGTTTAAAAGATTGCGCCAATTATACGCTACAGGGTATCTACCATAAGTCATAATATATTGTTCAGTAGGCAACAAGTGTTCAGGAAAGGGTTCGTTTTTTCTTTTACCTGTGTGCACTTGAAATTCCCAAGCTGTCTTAATTTTTTCCAACATTTCTTCTACGTTATCAGGAAAACCAACAGACATAATTATTTCCTTCTAGCGAAAAACATTCCGAAAAAACGAACCGCTGCGTAATACAACGGGGCGAAAAGAAAGTCCACTTCTTTCAGCATTGCATAAAATATCTGGTCTGCTTGCTTTCTTGAAATTGCGTGTTTGCCCATATACTGACAAAGTATGTCATGTATTAAAGACGCCAGATAAGCTTGAGGTAGTTTAGTTGCGTAAAGGATAGGGCCGTCCCAAACACCAACAATAATATTTTTCAAATGGAATTTAGGTGTGCACCCATCCCAAGCGTAACCTTCATGGGCGATAACACGTATTTTATTTTTAGATACAACAATAGTAGCCCAAGGGAAAATAAAAGATTCCACTTTGTCGAAAGAAAGAAAATCGTATTCTCTTTCCAGAGTTAAATCTTTATCCAGTTTGAATTTCCAAAGCTTTTTTCTTTTAGCCATTTTTATTTCCTGATAAGGGCTTAACTGTTTTTAAAAAGACGGGTTTACAATTTATTCTGATAACTAGAATATAGTTGAGTCATAGTAGGTGGCACACACATAGGAAAATCAATGATTAGAATATTCGTAGAACTATTAGGAACACAATAAATTTTACCATTAGGGGCAAGAACAGTACCAAACCATTTACTACTACCTGTTAAATCTGCTCCCATATTACTTCTAGTAGTAGTTCCACTGAGAGGGTCGATAATTAAAATGTCGTCAACCCCTTGAGGCGCACAATAAATTTTCCCATCCGGGCCAAGAACTCCACCATTCCATTTACTACTACCTGTTAAATCCAAACCAAAGTCAGTTCTAGTAGCAGTTCCGTTGATAGTATCTATAACCAGAACGTCTGTAGCACCTGTAGTTACACAGTAAATTTTACCGTCGGGTCCAAGTACCCCGCCTTGCCATTTAGAACCACCTGTTAAATCCAAACCAAAATCATTTCTAGTAGCAGTTCCTGCAAGTGGGTCGATAATCAGAACGTCTGTGGAATAATTAGGAACACAATAAATTTTACCGTTAGGTGTGGATACCCCACCTGTCCATTTAAAAGGCCCAGTCAAGCCTGCTCCCATAGTAGAACGTGTAGCAGTACCTGCAATTGGGTCTATGATTAAAATGTCTGTAGCTCCATAAGGTACACAATAAATTTTCCCGTCAGGACCGAGAACACCACCAGACCATTTAACAGTGCCAGACAAAGTTAAACCAAAGTCAGTTCTAGTAGCAGTGCCTGCAATTGGGTCGATAATTAAAACGTCTGTAGCATTACAAGGTACACAATAAATTTTTCCATTGGGTCCAAGAACACCTCCGAACCATTTATCGTCACCTACTAAAGACAGACCAAAATCATTTCTAGTAGCAGTTCCATTCAGAGGGTCGATAATTAAAACGTCTGTAGAGTCAAAAGGTACGCAATAAATTTTTCCATCATGACCGAGAACACCACCGAACCATTTACTTGTTCCCGTCAGGTCTGCTCCCATGCTAGATAATTTTGCATTGGCAAGGGCAGAAGAATATCTGTTCTCTAGATAACTTTTGCGTACTACTCCGGAAAAAGTTTCAAAATGTGGGTGAGAGTCATAGCCGTCTAACAACGGCCAGTTAATAGAAGGTAGTTTGCGTCTATTCATTTTAAAACCCCAAGTTAAAATTTATTCTGTTGAGGTGCATACAACTGAGCAATTGTCGGTTTGACGCACATAGGAAAATCAATAATTAAAACGTCAGTAGCATTATACGGGGCACAATAAATTTTTCCGTCATGACCGAGAACCCCACCAGCCCATTTATAAGTACCTGTCAAAGTTAAACCAAAGTCAGTTCTAGTAGCAGTACCTGCAATTGGGTCGATAATCAGAATGTCTGTGGAATGATTAGAAACACAATAAATTTTTCCATCGGGGCCAAGAACACCACCATTCCAGTTACTACCGCCTGTCAAAGTTAAACCAAAATCAGTTCTAGTAGCAGTACCTGCAATTGGGTCGATAATCAGAATGTCTGTAGAACTATGAGGTACACAATAAATTTTGCCATCGGGTCCGAGAACACCACCATACCATTTAGTACTCCCCGTTAAATCTGCACCCATGTCGCTAAGTGAAGCAGTACCGTTGAGAGGGTCAATAATTAAAATATCTGTAGTACTACTGGGAACACAATAAATTTTTCCATCAGAGCCGAGAACCCCACCATACCATTTACCAGTACCTGTTAAGTCTGCTCCCATATTAGAACGTGTAGCAGTTCCTGCAATTGGGTCGATGATTAAAATGTCTGTAGCCCCGTTAGGTACACAATAAATTTTTCCATTGGGTCCAAGAACACCACCAATCCATTTATAAGGCCCAGTCAGGTCTGCTCCCATGTTAGAACGTGTAGCAGTTCCATTAATAGCATCAATAATTAAAATGTCTGTGGAATAAAAAGGTACACAATAAATTTTCCCGTCAGGGCCGAGAACCCCACCATACCATTTATCCGCGTCTGACAAAGTTAAACCAAAATCAGTTCTAGTAGCAGTACCGTTGAGAGGGTCGATGATTAAAATATCTAGGGAGTCATGAGGAACACAATAAATTTTGCCATCGGGTCCGAGAACCCCACCATTCCATTTAGCAATATCCGTCAAAGTTAAACCAAAATCAGTTCTAGTAGCATACGCAAACGACGAGGTATTTCTATTATTTAAGTGCGCTTTTTTTATAAGACCTAAGTAATCGTCACCAGAAAGATAAGGGTTATACCCAGTTAACTGCGGCCAATTAATAGAAGGTAGTTTTAATCTGCTCATATAGTTCTCCAGTTTAGAATTTGTTTAAGTAAGGTGACAGCGCAATAGTATCGGAAAACGCAGTAGCTACACGATTAGTAATTTTTACGAGGTGGTCAGAAGTGCTAGGGAAGCAGTAAATAACTCCATCAATACCAACTGTACCTCCGTAAAATAAACTAGACGATAAGTCTAAACCAAAATCAGTGCGACTTGCGGTTCCACTAAGAGTATCTATAACTAAAAAGTCCCCATCGCCAAAACAAATCCCGTAAATTTTTCCATCAGGGCCAAGAACTCCACCCCACCACTTAGAAACACCAGATAAATCTGCACCCATATTACTTCTAGTAGCAGTACCGTTGAGAGGATCAATAATTAAAATGTCTGTAGCACTATACGGCATACCGTAAATTTTTCCGTCAGGGCCAAGAACTCCACCTGTCCATTTAAGTGTCCCCGTCAAGTCTGCTCCCATATTAGAACGTGTAGCAGTTCCACTCATAGGGTCGATAATTAAAATATCTGTAGAGTAGTTAGGTACGCAATAAATTTTTCCATCGGGGCCAAGTACCCCGCCTTTCCATTTGACACCACCCGTTAAATCTGCACCCATATTACTTCTAGTAGCAGTTCCACTAACAGTATCAATAATTAAAATATCTGTAGCAGAATTAGGCACACAATAAATTTTTCCGTCAGTGCCGAGAACACCACCTTGCCATTTAGCATTACCTGTTAAGTCTGCTCCCATAGCACTTCTAGTAGCAGTATCTGCAATTGGGTCGATGATTAGAATGTCTGTGGCATTACTAGGACTACAATAAATTTTTCCATCGGGGCCGAGAACACCACCAGCCCACGTACCCACACCAGATAAATCTGCACCCATGTCACTAAGGGTTGCGATATTATTAAAGGAGTCAATAATTAAAATATCTGGAGACTCGTTAGGTACACAATAAATTTTTCCATCTGGACCGAGGACACCCCCAAACCATTTTTGGACACCACTAACCGGGCCAGTCAAAGTTAAACCAAAAGTTTCTTTACTTGCGGTAGCTTGTGCTTTTGGAAAACACATAGCGTGTTTTTTTAATTCAACCAGAATTGGGTTAACCGTTACAGTGTTATTTTCAAAATAGTTTTTCGTAACTACGTCTTGAGCGGCCACTGGGTCTTGTGCTTTTAATCTTCCACCACCGTCTCTAATAGGTATGGTATCTGGTGTAGGGTTAACATCAGCAGGTATGTTTAACACACCATCTGAATTATCAATAAGTAACTGGAAAGTACCCGCGCCAAAAGAACCACCTACTACGCTATCGTTGAAATATATTCTTTTAGCGGTTGTATCAACTACAGTTACAGAACGGCACAAACCTTTAGACGCACCGTCAGTAAATTGCAGAATATATCGGCCTTGTTTGGTTGTGTCATAAGAAGCACCCAAAGGTTCAGCTAATGCAGAGTCATCATAAACAATCCAGTAGTTACCATTACCATCAGGACCGCCGGTAGAAGAAATAACAATATCTTTTGCAACATCACGACAGTGACTGGAAAACGAATACAAAGATTCGCCTTCTGATTTAGCGATAAAAGAACGACCGTTTAAATCACGACCGTAAAATACAGTAGGGTCAGTAGGGTCTAAACCGTCTAAACCATTTACTAAGTAAGCGTGATTATTTTTGCTACCAACAAAAGAAGAAACAGGCGGCAAACTATTTACACTATCCATCTGAATAAGGTTTGCATATTCTGCAACAGGCACAACCCATTCAATAGCGTCAATAGAAACACCGTTCACATAACGCAGAATTACGTCAATGGAAATAGTACCTTGACCTGCCAATTTCTTAACCGCGCTATCAAATAAATAAACAGCAGCAATCGGCATTTGTTCTTCGTTATCCGGGTTTGCAACTCCAATCGTGTTATACAAAACAACAAGGTTAAACATGTACTCACCTTGTTGTGCAGGAATTTGCATATTGTATTTAACGTTGTGAATACCCTGTTTAATACCTGTAGCGTTTAAGTTAATTGCTTGCGTGTAATCGTTACCAACAGAATTCAAGTTCAAACCTTTACGGGCTTGAGTACTTGTAATTGCTGGTGGATTTGCTGGCGGAGTACCAGCAACAGCGCCTGAAATAATGATCGGTAAATTAACCAAGTCATAACCCCAACGGGCTTCTGATTCGATAATTTGGTATTGTTCTTCAACAGTAGTAGCGTCAATCAATTGTTGAAGTTTACTTGCAGCGAAATTCGGGCCAACATGAAAAACTTGGCCGTGAGAAAAACGAGCAACTGGACCACTACCTGTAAAAGCATTTAGTGTATCAACACCTACCGTAGTGAAGTTAAATTCTGCCATTTTTATTTCCTCTTAAACTTAATAGAATTGGTCAACTTGTGCGGTTGTGAAAATAGATATTGTAGAACTTGGTCCAGACTGTGTGGAAACTTGAAGAATAATATTTGCGAGTACTAAGTTTTCCGGAGCTACATAGTTAAAGAAATTTTCGATAGCTGCGTAGTCCAAGTTGGAACCAAATAAAAACAAATCGTATATCAAATTAACGTGACTAGTTGGATACCAACCTGCGTTGTTTTCGCCTATCTCATGCATTTTTGGAAATGAAATAGGGTCAGCTAATACATCAGCCTCTGATACGAAATCTCCGTAGGTATCATCATCAGGAATAGGGTTAACAATAGTACCCGGTTTGTCTTGCGCCCATAGCCTTTCAATTTTTATCATTGTATTAGCGCAATACTGATAAAAATTCATAAAGTTAGGAGTACCTGCGGTTTCCTTCAAATATTTACCGAAAGAGTCCGACATCAATTGAAGAATGTGTGAGTTGTCTACATAAGTAGGACGTGTCACGTATTCCATGTCAGGGTAAAGAAAACCTAGTTGTCTAAGTTTTCTGGTTAATTCTTGCGAAGGTGTTCTGGCAAAAATAAAAAACTTGTCAGTTACATAGTCAGTTTGAATTTGTAGTGATATACCATCAGGTAGCGCGACCACATTACCGAAAGGCACGTAAGTAAATTCATTAGCGACTGCATTCCAAGCGTAAACTACGATAAGGTTATACGGGTAACCAGAGTAAATGTTTGCAGGCTGTCCGGTTAAAACATTTGTACTGTTAAAAATATCAATAGTGTTTTGAGCAACTGGCGCGTTGCCTGTAGCAATTTCTGCGACCTGTTCGTTTTCCACGTAGTTAAAAACGTTATCTACGTCTCTGTACGATTTATCGTAGAAAACAGCGCGAAGTCTTGAGTTAGCACTTAATGGTGCGCCTAAATAAACTATTTTATTTTCAGCACTTACTGTGTAATCCACTCCCAGTGTAAGTAGTTCTAAATCAAAAGGCGGCGCAAGAGTTAAATTTTGCCTCCATACTTTAAAATTTGTACCTATGAATTTAACTTTCTTTGACTGATACTTGTTAGTAGAACCTTCGATAAATTCCAAAAATTCTTGCTCGTATCTAATTGGTGAATCATCAGTCGGGTCAATGAACGTAGAGTTGTCTCTTAACGAAAGTAAAATTTTTAGCTGGTCATCAAAAGTAACCTTACGAATTTCGTCTACCGACTTAATAAACTTTTGCCACAGAGGTAAGTCTGCGGCAAAAGGTGGGAATAAATTATCAATGCTCATAATCAAATCCCTGAACGGTCAGAGGAGAAAATATTGATAACAGGTTCAGCAGCCCAGTCTGACAAAAGAACAGGTACAGTAGGTAAACAAGTATTGAACGCGGAAATAGTTTCTACGCTTACACCCGGAGTATCATTATCTGGGTCACTATCCTGAATAAATACTGTTTTGTCTGGCTGCACTGTTGCAAGAATAGCTGCTTCACTTAGCCAATTTGTTACCCACACCCAGTTAGTAGTAGAAATATTTCTTTTAACTAGCGCGTATTCAACTTGGTAAAGATAATTTTTATCAGTAGTAGGTAAACGAACTACCGGAGTGTACTTAAAATTAGGCAACGGTTTAAAATGTACTTTTAGAGTGGCGACTTGTTGACCACGACGTTGCCCCACACGTGTACTCAAAATATTTGTATACTGAACAGAAGTGTCTTCGTTTGTTAATCGTACTAATACAGCGTAGTCTACCGATTTGGTAGCTGCGCCTACGTCAACATCTGAAAAATCAATACGCTCTACAGCCGGTGAAATAATGTTACCGATAACAGAAGAAGAGGGTTCAAGAATATCAACGTAATCAATACTAGGATGGCTATCTTTAATTGTTTTGCGAATATCATCCAAAGTAATGTTGTAGTTCAATGAACCTACAGCAGCAGAACCTGATTTATCTACCAGCGATAAAATAGCAGGCTGAATAAAGTTGTCGCGGATGGAAATAAAATCTACCTGACCGATGCAATAAACGTTTGCCCTGATATTAAACGGACGTAACACAGGGTAGTTTAAGTCAGTGAAAAAATAATTGGCAAACATTGTTTTCTTTTCGATTTCAGAAAACATTACATCGTATTCTGGCTGCGTGAATTTAGGGTAAGTAACTACACGATGTAAATTCATGTAGCGTGGCGAAGATGGATTCAAATTACGCTGGCCGTCTACTTGCACGTCAATAATAGAAGTAGAATAATTTTTGAAAATTGCGTAGTAGTCTTGAGGATTAACCGCGCTTCTGTTATTTCTAGCTGAATTAGTAGCTGGTCCTAATAGTTTGTATTCTTCTGCACTTAAATAATCACTACCACCTACTGTCGGGGTAATCATCGTATCTACACGACCGTCTAACGCAATGGCAGTCGAAGCAATAGTAGCCCGTTTAAATGAAGATATATTGTCTGCAAGTCCATTAGAAATAACGTAACGCCAACGAACAATATCGTTTACTTGTGGCTTTTTACCAAAGCCATCGTTACCAAACCTAATTACTGCACGACCGTCAGAATAAGTAATATCCTGAACAATTTTTGTGTAGTCCGAATTTTCGGCGGTCGGAAATTCCCAAAGACCAGCTTGAGTTACAGTCATCAACTCACTGTTAACCCAAACAGTACTGTCGTCTTGAGATACAGTAAAAGAAGTTTCACTGGAAATAAGTGAATAATAATTTCTACCCGTTGCAGGAAATACTTTATCTACAATATCCCCACGATACAAACGCACTGGAATCTCTTGCAACGTTTCTTGGTCAATACTTACACCGTACCAACCAGCTTGACGTAAAGATAACGGGTCAGCAGTTGAACCAGAAATAGCGGCAAAGTAAATAGAGTTACGATTGAAAAAGTTACCGTCCGAAGTTGTAAAAGACGTGTACGAATTAACAGAGGTAGAGGTAATATTTACACCATTAACATCGCGCTTTAATTTACCGTAACCCCAAAACAGGTGGTCTTGACCATAGTGTGCAACACCGCTATCAAAAGTAGTGGCATTAAAATACGGGTTTAAATACCACTGACGAACAAATTCCGGGTCAGCAATAAAACCGCCGACGCCTAACGGGGACATATCTTTTACATCATTGGGTACGTCTACATTAGAAGAATCAGGTAAACGCAACTCTACATAAGGCGGGGAATTTCTACGCAACGGATTACCGAGAGTAGAAATATTCGCCATGATATTTTTTTCTACCAAAGCAGTTTCGGTAAACATTTCCTCGAAAACGCGAGCAATTGCGAATTGGTCGATTTCATGAGTAGCACCGAAAAATTCAAGAATCTGTTGGCCAGCAGCAGTAGCCAACAAATCTTTCCACGCTTTTTCCTGACCAGTAGAATCAGAAACTAGTAACGTTTGTAGTTGCTGAACAGCAACGTCAAAATCAGGTTCGATTTGTGAGAGAGGGGTTCTTTTAAGCGACATCGTTCAGACCTTCTACTGTGAATTGTTGACTGAATTTTGAATCAGTGTTTGCAGCAGGGATAACAAAAGGAAAAGAAATATTAATCACTGAGGTATCCGCATCTAACCTTTCGACTTTTATTTCATTACGGTTAACGCGAATTCTAGGTTCCCATTTTTGCAGAGCCAAGAAAATAACGTTCTTCATATCAACAACCATATTAGGTGTGAAGTTGTCCTGCAAAAAAGCAGGTAATTCACTGCCATACATAGGACGACGATAGCGCGAACGTAGGTAAGTAGTTATAACCATCGAAATACTTTGGTTTATTGCATCTAAACCACGAAGTACAGCAGGCTTGCCATCTTCACCATAGTAAAAGTTAAGATCGGAATAAATTGAATCCAGATAATCATAAGCACCGGGCATAACTGTCTCCTTATGGTGTTATGTAAGGCGGTAAATCAAAGTCAATGTTAAACTCGGTTATCGCAAATTTATAATTCAACGTATTAAAAATATATTCACCTATACCTTGTTTCCCTAAAGGAGTTACTGGCGGAGTAATATCGTTGAATAGCGCGTAGTTAACTGCTTTCTTTACTACCGCGTTCATTTGAGATACTACAGACAAAATATAAGTATCTTCGTCACTAGCTAAATTTGTGAATTTAATTGTGCTCTCGTCTACGTCAGCAGAAGTAAAAATACCTGTGCCCGGACCAGACTCCACCAAATCCTGATAATAGTTACCTAAAGCAATTTTCCCGTCCAACCAAGTTTCAAGATCATTCATATCAAATAGATTTTCAATAGGGAAACCGCTTTCATCAATAGGTGTACCACCTAAATTTCTAGTAGCCCCTAAGTAAGAGTAAAGCGAGTTAACCAACGTATCAAAAACATTAGTACGATCTACTGTTTTATACGCGTCTAAAAGACCATCGTGAATTAGGAAAGCATCGTTAAGAAAAATAATTTCTTCTGGTTGGCCGACGTAAAAAGTTAATGCGTCGTTTCTAAGTGTTGTTAATTTTGTAGCTATGTTTGGATACAGTGAAGTTAACCACGCAGGGATAGCCATTTATTTTTCCTTTAGTTTGAAAATAAAACAGTAGAGCCGATAGTCATAACGTATGGGCCACCACCTAATCCTGTGTCACCTAGTCTATGCAAACCTAAAGCAGTAGAAGTAGAAATAGTAGAACCCATCATAGCAACCGTAGGGTGGCCACAAGTTGAAATACCCGGAGAACCAATTGTTGCTATAGGTAAAGTTTGTGTTAAAGCTACAGGTGAACCAGACATAATAACAGTGTTATACGGAATAGGTGGAAGTGGTAGATGTAACGGACATTGACCCATTCCTGTATCGCCAACTCTACATACTGGAATCATTTTATTTTCCTTATAAAACTAAAAGATTTCCGTTGTTAATACTTACCTGAGCACCATCAATAGTAACCATAGACGTACCATCAATATCCACTGAGGTTTGACCAGTAATGTTTACATTCATAGCATCAGCAGTTACGTCACCAGCCGGTGCAGAAATAGTTGCGCTACCACTGGCTAAGTTAGCAGTTAAATCGCCGGTAACGTCTAAGTTTACATTACCTTTAACTGTACCATTCAAATCACCAGTGGCATGAATAGTTATGTTTCCAGTTTTTTCATCAATAATAAAAAAGTTTTTTCCGTCGTATAACCCGCGCACGTGCGGGTAGTTCGCTTCAAACGGAGTCCCTTTTAAAGTGTCCTTGCTAATTAATTGCGAAGTGTAAACTGGGTTGGATTTGTCACCACGTTCAAAATTAGCTTGAACGTACTGACCAACACGAGGAATATTAATACCGTTGATAAAACAATCCGGACGTGCCCACGGCAAATCACCATTTTTAATTTCGTCGTGGATAAGAGGGAATCGAAGTTGTAGCATTCCACGTTTGTATGGGTCATTATTATTTACTACAAGTGCGCTGAAAGTAATAAGTGCCAGTTGTTCTGGTTTTAGCGAATTAAAATCAATCATGTTACACCTATCAAGTTCAGGGAATTCTGCGTTATGACATCCGCGTTGAAACCTTGGCGCGTTAACTGTAACTTTTCAAAGTATTGATTAGAGCGTATATAAATTGTTTTTGCCGTGATAACGTAACCCCCAGTTAGAATCCTATTCATTTCTACTTTGTTTGCACTCGCAGCAAAGTCAATGTAGTTAGCTACATCAAATAAATCAGCTTTAGTTTCTTCATCCGTAGCTACTATAAGACCTTTACTGAACGTAGAGAGAATTCGCGTGTTTTGATACAAAGCTTGATTGTAGTTAGGATGCGTATTTCCGTTATCAATAGGGCTGAATATAAACTTGGAGCCTTGCAAGTTTTTATTTATGTCGTCATTAACGTTAATAGTGTTTGATTTTACCGGCACGTCAACAGTAGATACAATTTCCGTACTATCAGTGTTTTGAATAAGCATGTGGGATTTATACGCCGACACGTTATTCTGCAAACCCGAAGACGTGTATTCTTTTCTGTCAGCAATACGCACACTGTTTTTAGTATCTTTATTATTGTAGACCATCAAAACTTTCGGGTTTGAAAAATCTACTGTTTCTAAATTAACAAGGCGTAATTTACCAGATAAGGTTACACCTGACACGTAGGCTGATTTTGTAGAGCTATACGCATACTTAGTAATGTCTTTAATAAACGTTGCGCGCTTGGCACCTAATGGATACCACACTTGCGAATCAGCAGTTGGCGATACTTCGTAAGGCATATTGCAATAGTCTGCAATTTCCATGAATACATCACTAACCCTACCTTTATACGAGGACTTTGAATTTTCATTAACGTATTTAATGTTGGAGAAAATAAGGTAGAAAGTGTAGACGTGTGAGTTACCTTCCTGTACACGCTTTACATCAAAGATTCTAAAAGTACGCGTATTATTTTCTTGAGCTTCATCCATCAATTTCCCAGTGGTGATAGAAATAATATCACCGTCAACAACCGGGTTGTCATTAAAAAAATTAACGTTGTCTGTGAGACGAAGCTGTGCACACGGGAATAAAAAAGGATGCGCAGAATGCATAGTAAGTAAGTCAAGTTTCAACAGTTGTAAAGGTAGCTGGACAGAGTTAACCCAAATATCCAGAAATAACCTGTCTTTTATGCTAATCATGTGCGTACCTTTTACCTAAGCGTTACAGAGGAATTTGAATTAACCTGCTTGGTATTAGCTGCACTTAATGCAGATTCCATATCCGATTTAGAAGGTATGCGTAAAACTTTACCAGTAATAATTTCCGCTATCGGATTTACTATGCCATTATACAGCGCCAAAGGCCACCACAAATCATCACGCTTGTAGTATTTCAGAGAGATTAAATCCAACCGACCTTGTTCAAAATTTTGAACAGTATGTATAGTAAGAGCCGGTAAATTTCTAAGCTTGTTTATATATCTAGCGGATAGTAAATCCGGAGTTTCAAAAGTAGAACCATCGTTTTTGCGAACAACTACAACTGGAATAAAGTCTGCTCTCTTATACATAGTTAGCCTCGTTAAACCAAGTCATCCACATTAAGGAGTTCACCAAATAAATATTTTTGCATATCTTCGGCGGTCGGTATCATGGTGGTAGAAAAAGAAACCGTAAGTACCATACGCATAGGGTTTAAATCATAAGCAACGATAGTATCAAAAGATGGTGCAACACTATCAATAACAATGTTATCAATGGTTAAGAAAGAACCTAGTTGTACCGAATAAAATTTATCGTAACTTAATTGTGAACCTAACGCGTTTCTAGCTTGAACCAGTGTCTTCTCAAAAGCTGCCCCAGCCTGTCGGGCTTTAGACGCTTGCTCGTTCTTTTGTGATTCTGGCGTATTAGTACCAGAAGACGTTTCTTGTTCAGAAGTAAACGCGCTAGTTATAGAATCCCAGTTAAAATCAAAACTCAAAGTAGGGCCGGGCGGCGTCAAGAAAATTTTATCTTCTTTTCTCGATGGAAGCACACGGTTAGCAAACTCGGAAAGAATTTCTTTAGGCGTTTTAACGTAAGGTTGACCCTGTACAAAAATATCGTCAGCTAAATCAAATACGATAGGTAGGGAAAAATTAAGGTAACCAGAAGATTCCCATACCCTAAAAGTCATTTCCTTAGTAACACCAGAAATACCAGCAGTTCGCAAGACACTACCTACTGTGTTACCAGAAAATACGTTTCTGTCGAAAATAGCTGAGTACGTGCTAGATAAATCAAACCCAATATTTTCAGGTAGAAAACCTTTAATGACTTTTATATCTTTGCCAACTTCCTGAAAATAAAAAGTAATCATGTAAGGTGATAGATCAGTACTCTGGTATTCTTTCTCAGCAAGTTGAATAGCTTTAGCTACCTGATTTTTAATACTGGATTCTGTACCGTATTCAATATTTGCAGAACCTGTAGCAGACTTGCCGCCTAGAATGGCGTTAGCTATATTCTTTGCTTTAGCATTATCAGAACTTTCTATTTTCTTTCCTAACGCAGACTTAACTGAGTTAGAAGTTTTTGCAACCACACTTTTTACGCTAGATGGCAATTTCATAAATTAACCTCATGCCAATTGACCCAGTACAATTCCGATTAACGCTTCACTATCTTTCGGGTACATAGGAATTTCATCCATATTTGTAATGCCAGTAACAGGACTTTGAATGGGCATATTAGGCGTAATATTATCCTGTGGTGCCATTATATAAGTGTTTGACGTATTCGAGATTGATCTGCCCGGAGTACTGGTAGTTACAGCAGAACTAGGGTGCGAAGTAGTTACAGAAGCTGGTTTAAAACTTCCTACCTTTTTAAGTTTAGCACCGAACAAAGAAAGAATTTCAGCTACAGTACGGGGCTGATTATTTTCGTTAAAGAAAACATTTTTGTTTGCTCTTGCAGCATCAGGAAAAAGTTTTGCACCACTTTCTGTTGGGTTAGCAGAAAGTAATTTCTTGATACCCGCAGAACCTAAGAAATGAGCACCATAAACAGAAGAATAAGTAACTGGTAACCCAGCAGCTTGTAAACTGTTCATATTATCTTTCATAAATAAAGCACCCATAATTGCAGATGCCTGTGGGTTTTCTCTATCGCCCATACCGATGCCGTATTTAGCACCATACTTGGAAACCATGCTAGCCCAAGTTGAATTTATGAATTGGAACAAACCAGTAGCCGATGACGTAGGCGCTTTTGCTTTTGGATTCAAACTGGATTCTTGAACAGCCGTTGAATACAACCACGATTCAGGAACACCGACAGTTTGTGCCGCGTTTTTAATCATACCTACAATTTGGTCAGTAGAATAATCAAAATTACTTCTAGCGCCGTTCCATGCCCACGAGGCAAAGCCAGATATTTGTGATGCAGCATTAGAAGCAAAGTTAGCTGTTTTTTCAATACCTCCAGATACTTGTGACGCAGTGTTAGAAACAAAGTTAGCTGTTTTTTCTATACCCATTGAAGTCTTGTTAACAGCAGAAGAGTAAGTGTCTTTTGCAAAATTAGCAGTACTTTCAATAGCATTAGAAGTAGCGTTACGCACTTTATCATACTTGTCGGTAATGAATGAGAACGCATCTTTTACTTTATTAACTACCCAGTCAATGCCGTCTAAAATTTCTTCTGAATAATTTTCGTATAGCCATTCACCTAGTTTAAACCCAGCGAAACCAGCAGCGGCTAGAAGAGCAACTGGGTTTAAAACTGTAGATAAAAAACCGGGGAGTGCAGCAACTAAAGAAGGTAGCACTCTAAACAGTAGTGAACTTGCCCCGGATAAAAGAGGACTCAAAATCATGCGGCCTAATGTACCACCGATTCTGGCTAAAAGTTTTCCACCGCCAAAAAGAGTTTTGGTTAACAACATTCCAAAACCGCGAGGCGATAAGTATTTTGCAAAGCCTAAAATTTTTGTTAACTTGCTACCTAGTATTTTCGACATAAAAGAAGAAAGCCAGCTTTTTTGCTCTTTGACTACTTCTTTGCCCTTCCTATCTGCGATTAATTTTTCACGCTTTTCTCGTATAGCTTTTTTGCGGTCTTCCAGTTCTTCTTCTTGTTCTTCTTCTGTAATAAGGGTAATAATTTTTTCTGCTTTTTCTTTTGTTTCTTTAGCGTCTTTAGATGTTTCTTCTACTTGTTCGCGCAGTTGGTCTGCTGCTAAGTCACCTTGGCTTTTTTTCGCTTTCTTCCCAAAAGCTAATTTAGCTACCCCTCTAGTAAGTAGCCTTTCAAATCCACCCGATATATTAAATACATCATCAGCAACTTCACCCAGAGGCCCAAGCAAACCAGTCAGCACAGTTTTAGCGCCAGCCCCTACCGCACCAGAACGTTGGAGAGGGTTTGCGTAGATAGCCTCAAACCTCTCTAACTTCTTTTCCAGTTTTTTCATCTGGTCAGCGTCAACGGTATTTTTCAAAGTAGAAAACAAGTCATCAATTTCTACCAATTTATAATCAGTACTTTCTTGAAGTTCTTTTATTTGCTTTGTTACTTTAGCTAAATTTGCAGTATTACTTAAACCTTTAGCAGACAACGATTGCTTTTTCTTATAATCTTCAGTAACAGCTTGCAGTAAAGTAGCAGAAGCTTTCAATAAGTCTTTCAGTTTTTTATTGCTCTGAATACGAGAATTTTCTAATTCAATATCTTTAGTAAGAGATTTCTTTAACTGTTCATAATTCGGATTAGTTTTTTCCAGCATTTCCAATTTAACTTTCAAACTGGAAATTGCTCTCTCCGATTCCTGAATAGCTAAGTCTACGGTATCCCTAGAAGAGTTACTACGCGCTACACTTCTACGAGTACGCGAAGATAAATCATCCGTGCTATCGAGTAGAGAACTGAATAAATCCGAACCTCTACCGCCACGGCGTATTGTGGGTTTTCTAGCCATAGTAACCTCTAGAGTTAACGTCGCATCATTTTAGCCAGCATTGCATTAAATTGTTCAGATTGTTTCTTTTCGTGTTCAGCTTTATCCTGCAAGTCTTTATCCAACTTTCTAGCTTTAAAGCAGAACTCTTTATACTCAGTCGTATTTTTATCAATGATTATATGCATGTGCATATTCATTAAGTATATTTGGTCTTCAATACTTTCGTTAGTGACTTTAGGAAAGAAAGTCGAGCGCAGAAAAAGCAACATTCGTCGCTAATTCTGCGCTACACACCTCACATACATGCTTAACAGTTTCAGTTACACCGATGTTTTCATCAAGGTATTCAACGTACTCTTGCATTTTTTTCAATGCAGCTTGAGTAAGCCTTTCGTTATTTATTAACGAATTAGTACGCTGCTTTAAGTTATCACCGTGTTTAGGTGACATATAACTAGCAAGCAACGACGTTTTCAAAATTTGATCCATACCTAACAAACCGAGAATTTCTCTTTGAACTTCGGCAGGCACATTTTCTTGGTCCATCTTATCTGCGTTTTCACCGAGCACTTTTTTCTTTACCAACTCAGTACGGTGATCGAGAACTTTGGAATATTCCATCTGTGTTTGAACGGTTTGAATATCCATAGTAATGCCACACATTTCCTCAATGTCAGATTGAAGAAACTGAATGTGCTTGAAAATATCTTCGTCAACGTGTCTTTCGTCAAAAGAAGAGGAAGCTAATTCAACAGTCTGAATAAGAGTTTCCGCTTTTACTATTTTATTTTCTACTTTCTCAATGTGGTCTAGAGACTCACAAATAAAGTCCGCTTGGTAGGATTCCAAGAAAGTAGAATTAATGCGCAGCCAGTAAAGAATACCTTCAAAGTCTTTTTGCGGTAATTTCTTAATGTCTACGTTTTCATAAACAGTGTTAGAGATAACTTCAACAAAAGAATCAAAGTCATCCATCTGAACAGCGTTGGAAATTTTCAGAATATCCGCAATAAATAAAGGACGTAAATGCAGCTTATCCTCAATGCCGTGGGAAAAGATACCAGCCGACCATAAAGGGACTGCAATATAGTTACTGGGAATCCTTTCTTGTTCGGTAGTTACATCGTTAACTTCTGGCGTTTCAATAACACCAGCGTCTTGTTTGTTATCCTCAATAACGTTACCGGAAGTGTCTTTAACTATAGTGCGTTTTTGAATACGTGGGCGAATTTTTGGTTGTGACATAATAACCTCTAGTTGTCGGGTAAAAACCTAATTACACTTTACAGTTTATGGGCGTTCAATGCGTAGTAATTTTTTGGTGATGGACTTTGGATTTTTGAATATAGTGCCCAAGGTAACTTCGTCTTTTGACGCTGTTTCAAAAGGTACATCCACACCAGTACGCGCAGGTTTAGAAAGAGACGTATAAGTACGGTCAGCAGTGTAAACGGGAATTATTCGGTTACAACGAAACTCTTGCATAATCTTTACCGGGTCACTGGAAGTTCCGTTAAATTGTGGAGTAACGCCGCCAACAGGAAAAGAACCCAGCATAATGAAAAACATCGACACGTAGTTTCTGGAATCAATTACAGCAATTGCAATTGGCTTCTTATACACAGAAGGTAAATTATATAAACGAGTTTTGTAATTCATTATTAGTTCGCGCCATGTATCACAGTAACGCGTAGAATTTAAATGATGGTCTTCATACAGAGTTAACGAGAACGCACCATTGTCGGAAAACATTGGGTAAGGTACTTGAAAACCACCACGGAAAACCTGAGTGTCAGTAAACGAAGGCAGCGTAATGTCTACGTTTTCTGAGTAGTAATTAAAGATGCTCTGAAACTCTTGAGTATCTTGCATACCTGTTGCATTTTCTAATGGCGGTAAAAATACTCTGTATGAATAACCTAACTGAGGGTCAGCCCTTTTTCTAAGCTTGGCAAGTAGCGAAGTGTATTCAACATCACCAACAGATAACACAGAAGTTTGTGGCTCTGCGCTATCTTTATTCAGCAAGTCTTTTACTAAAGAGTTTGTGCTAGTACCAAAAATACCGTCAATTGCTTTGGTAGCTAAGTTAGCTACAGAACCTTTAGCTTTTTTACCATAGCGAATAATGTCATCAATATCTTGCGCGTTTTCTTCGCCCACTACACCAGAAACAACGTTACGTGAAGTATTTAAAGTAGCTTCTTCTAATAAAAATTTAGCGTCATCTTTTAGAACGTCAGTTTGTTTAGTAATAAAATCAATACGATCTTCTACGCCGCCTTGCCGAATAATAACATCGGTAGCAGATTCACCGTCGTATCCGTAACCAACATTGGAAACACGTATTGAATTACTTTCAGTTACTGACCTGAGTTTTCTAGTCATAGTCTAAACCTCGAAAAGAAATAAAAAAGGCCAGACGAAACCATTCCGTTCCGCCTAGCCCTTTTCCCTACCGAAAGTATTACAGGTCAACGTGGTAATCAAATGACAAACCAGTTGAATATTCGATAGGGGTGGAATCACCAGAAGTAGTGGGTGAATCCAATTGCTTAAAGAACGCACCGAAATGTCGAACTACACGCACAACATTATTTCGGTCATCATAGAGAATTACGTCAGCAATAAATTCGTAGTTCTCTTTATACTCACCAGTATTAGTTCGTGCGTTACGACAGAATTCCATAAGAGCACGAACATTATCACGTACTGCCATATCACGAGTTTCAAAAAACTGAGCAGGTAAATTACCTTCCCAAATCGGTCGGCCTGCATAACGTAAATCAACACCGTGAGCGTTAATAGTTACGTCTTCCAAACTCATACCAGAAATTTGAGTAGAGCGACAACGCAGTTTAAGTGCGAGGGCATTACCTACAGGTAAATTAGAAAGAATTAAATCAAATTTATAACTTTGAAGCGGGTCAGGCAAACCACGCATATCTTGCAGAGAAGTCTTAGCCATGATTCATTACTCCTATTATGCCGCTTCACTTTGTACGATTTCTTCAAACGACACACCTTCTTTCGTTACATAGGTATGCAGTTCGATTTCTCGCACTGGTATGTTTGGCGTGACAGCAATTTTATATTTGCGGATACCTTGAATTGCAAGGTCTGGAGTATTACCAGCTTCATTACCAACAAATACTTGGTAAGCACTGATCGCACCACGATTCTGCATTAATTGAAGAATTGAATTAATTGCAGCTTCCATATCGCTATCAAGTAATTCATTCGGCAAGTCTTGCAGTTTAGTAATTGCAAAGGCGGCAATAGACAATTCAATTGCGTCAATAAGACGCGATACACTCATATAAGAGAAAGCGGTAAGTGTAGTTTGCAAAGTAAGCTGGTCACGAATAGTCAGACCATAACCACGAATATTTGCAATCGGGTTAAGCTGCGCATTTGCAAACGCATTAAGTTCTTGTGGTGTATAAGTTTGCGTAACACCACGAACACCCGGAATGTCGTTAATAACACCACGCTTAACACCTGCCGTAGCATTATAAATTCCAAAACGGTTATCGTTACGTGCAAGCAAAGCACCAGTAATAATATCAGCAGGTACGTCAAGAATTTCAGAAGAATAACTATCGTAGTATTCAATATGCGGGAAATGAACTTCACCACGACGTGTATTCATACCTAAAAGAAGAGTACGCCAAGTAATTGCTTTTGTACCTTCTTCATATTCTTGCGGCATACCGCCAATAAAGTGTGCGTCATTTCTTGTGGTACACATTGCACCCAACGCTTGTAAAAATGCAATCGTATTACGACCGCCAGACATAAACATAGATACTTCGTATTCATCCGGGTTAGAATATTTATCCAAACCCGCAATAAATGCGGCGTCATCCAAGTTTGCGTAGGACGAACCATCTGCACCGTGCGTGAATTTAACACGCGGGGTAGTGTAGAAATATTTTTGATCGGCAGTAAACGAACCAGCAGCTTTAAAGATACGAATTTGTTGCGAACCTAAAACTTCATCGTTAACAACTTCTTCGATACCTGTTTGCTGATTTTGCGAATCTACGCCTGCGTCGTAAGTAACTACGAAAGATTCAATAGGTTGGCTGTTATTAACACGTGGGTCATAAATTTCCAAAGTAAATTCTTTAGTTTTGGTATAAACACTACCCACACCATTTACATTTAATTTCTGATCGCCAGAATCCAGAATCAACGTAGTTGTGTTGTCTTGTTCATATTGACCAACATCAATAAAGGTAAGTGTCGTTGCAGACGAACCAGCTTGAGGGAGAGTCGTGTACAGTTCGTAAATATCTGGGCCAGTACCCGTAGAAACAGCCGCATTAAATCTGCGGAAAACCATGTAACCAGTAGCGGCTTCAACTTTCGAGAAAGAAAATTGAATTGCGTTATCATTAGGATCACCAGTTAAATCAACTTGCAGTTCATTGGCTTCAACTGCTTTAGTTGCGCCCAAAGCATTTACAGCGAGAACTGCATACTGGTAATAACCGTCAACCAGAATAGAATCAGCATCATTAATAAACGCAGAATTAGTGGTAATAGTTACGTCACGCATATTGCCAGAAACAATACGCATTTCATAATTATTGTAGTCTGCGCCCGGACCAATTCCGTAGGCTAAAAGCATCGGGGTATAACCCGTTGTTAAAGTAGCAGTGCCATCCCAACTTTCAGGATTTTTAACACTGGCAAAAGAAGCGTCTGGTGCGTCACTTAATTTAGTAGCATCAGTAAGATGCTGACCAATTACTGCATTAGCATAACGGTAAGCACCACCAACAATACGCTGAAAATGAACTGGTGTATTTTGTCTAAGAACAAGAGAAGCACCAATACCAGAATATCCGTAAGAGCGATAATCCGGTTTGCCAGTTACTTGTTCAAAATTTTCAACACCTAAAAAGGTCATTGGTTTATCAATACGGCCACGCTTTGACGCACCTACATAAGCATAATAGTTTGCCGTACCAAAAGACGCTACATTAGTTCGGTCATAGGTATAACGGTATACACCGGAACGACGCCTCATTTCTTACCTCCAGAATTTTGATGCTTAGAATCTTTAGTATCAGGTTTAACTAAATCGACAGGTGTTTCCTCTTTTACAGCAATTTCTTGCGAGGCGACTTTTTTCTGTGCAGCTTTTTGTTCAACGATAGTAACAATGCTGGGCTTTGAAATAATTTTCGCAGAGTCTGGAAAATCAGCAGTCTGCCGTGGCGGTATATGGAAATCTTTTTTAGCCCCGTTTACTTGTACAGTAACTATGGCGCTTTTTTTCTTGGAACTGTTATATAGGTTAATCATTAGTTCACCTTTCCAGTAGACTCTGTTTCGGATTTTTTTGTCAAAGAGTGTGGGGATTTTTTATCCTTTACTTTTACTCTAGGGTTACCAAGACCTATTGGCAAAGTTTGCATTAAATTCTCAGTAAACTGCGCACTACATTCTGATACTTCTTTTTTCCACTTTGGGCCTAAATGTTGACTATAAAAATATTCTCTAGCCAACAGAAGAACCAGACCGTGCGTAATAACAGTACCTAAGCCAATAGCGTATTGAAAATCCGCTCCGATAATTTTCACTGCTTGAGAAAAAAATACGATGGACGTGATTACTAACTGTATTTTAATAAAATAGTCACGAAGGGATAACTTAATTCCCTTCGGACTATCATCTATTTTATCTAACGCAATATAAACAATACCTAAGCACTGCATGAAATCGACAATATTAAAAAACATATTCATGGTTTATCTCCATCAATAGATTTTTTGCCGCCAATAACTGCTTGTACTCTTCGCAGAAAAATCGGTATGGTAGTAATGGCGCATAGACCAATCAAAAATGCAATACCGCCACTAGTCTCTGGTGACAGGTCAGTTTTCCAACTGAACTTTATGTACGCAGTAATTAACGGAGTTAAATAACCAGCGCACAATACACCAACGGCAAGTGATGATAATATTTGCAGTTTGGTAAGTTTATTCTCTACCATAAAGATGTATACAACACCGCCAAAGAATCCGGCAATTATTGAACCATATTTAAAACCTAGTAATTCATTCATATTTTTTCCTCAAGATTTCTGTGCGCTTCCAGTGGCTAAGATTCTTTATTCTTTCCACAGAAAATACAGAGAGGTTAAATAAGGTTATTTAGTAGAAATTAAGATAAGACGGCTAACACCTTCCCCAAATAGATATGGTGTGTATTTGTTTATTAAATTAGTGGGGACTAGTGAATCATAAAATGTAAAGTGTTGTACTGTTTTCACTATGCTTTAACTTAAATTAACAGGAGAAATACTTAATGAATAGTTCTATGCAACCAGTGTCAAAATTCAATTTTAGTGAAGCACCTTTTGAAAACCAGTATAAGGCGTTGCTTAATTGGATTATGCAACTAAACTGGTACAAAATTAAAGAACAAGAAACTCGTCAAGACAGAACAGGTACAGGTACTTATTCCGTATTTAATGCCAACAATATTGTGCATGAATTAGTTGACCCGGAAACTGGTAAATATTGGATTCCTTTGTTGTCGAGTAAATACGTCCACCTGCCTGCTATTATTCATGAATTAATTTGGATGCTTTCTGGTAGTGACCGTCTGGAATATTTGAAAGCAAATAACGTTCGTATTTGGGATGAATGGGTATTACCGGGAACAGAAGTTAAAAATGAAAAAGGTGAATTAATTGGCGGTAGCCTTGGCCCCGTTTATGGAAAGCAATGGCGCTTTTGGGGAGAGGAAGAAATCGACCAAGTTGCGAAAATGGAAAATACTCTTCGTAATAATCCTTTTTCTCGTCGAAATATTATTACTGCATGGAATGTTTCTCACATTGAACAAATGGCATTGCCACCGTGTCACACACTTTCGCAATGGTATGTTCGTGAAGAAAACGGTGAGCGGTATCTTGATTGCAAGCTTTATGCGCGTTCGCAAGATTTATTTTTAGGTACGCCATTTAATATGGCCTTTTATTCTATCTGGACAATTGCACTGGCTATTTTGCATGGCATGAAACCGGGTAGGTATATTCATGTATTTGGTGACGCTCATATTTATGCTAACCATATCGAGCAAGTAAAAGAATACTTGAATGATAAAACACCGGCTCAAAAAGTATTTCTTGATCTGGATATTTCTGGTGATAATAAACAACGTTTGTTGGAAATTGCACACGCTGACCACGGTCGCCAATATATTAGTTGTATTGATTTGAGTTATTCAGATTTCAAACTGGAAGGCTGGGATGATTATAAAGGAAAGACCAAACGTATTGCCGCACAGGTTAGTGTGTAAAATGGACACGACGCACGAAGCTAACGTAAAGAAATTTTTTGAAGAAAACCCTGAGTTTGAAAAAGTGGAATTACCGACCAAGTATTTTAGTGCAAGCTTCACACTTAGTAGGGAAGAAGTATTTGTAGCAGAGAAGTTAATGAACGGAATAATCAATGGAGGTAATAAATGAGAACCTTAGAGAATCATTTTGATAACGAAATTCAGATTTTACAAAATAAACGTGAAGAGAACTGCGATGTATTAAGTGAAGAAAATTGTGACACTCTCTATATTTGTAAGAAGTACAGAGAGCATATTTTAAAAATTGCTGAGGACACCTGTACTAAAGGTGGTTACAGTGGATGCGGTATTCAATTTGTGTTTGGTGCGTTGCGGGGACTTACTCTGAAAAAGGTGTTGGAAAAAGACATAGCACCTGACAGTATCCTTCGGGATTGTTTTGATAGTGTTTATGCGCTAGCACAAACTAAGTTTATGAACGAAGATGTATTCAAACATACTATTGAAGTTACCGTTAAAGTTTGTAACCGGAAGCCATTGAGCGAGTTAACTTATGACGACGACGAGTTCTATTTAGCGGAAGTCCAATTTCAAAAGGGGGATTTTGAATATTATATCAATAAAAGAAACTCGCAAGTATTTATGCGAAAGTATCCAGACGGAACTAAGATAGTTAACGTTATCGGACGTTACTTATTTAGAAATCCTGAAGGCTTTGATATTGACAGGTTTTTCTACGTTAACTTTTTGAAAGGCGGGTACTGTCGAGTAGTAGACTACGAAAATAAAGAACAACCGAAAAAGCCCATTACTTTTTTTAACGATTATGTATTACACAGCGGGGAAGAAATATACGCTAGAATTAAAGACATTAATGACGCGTTGTATGACCCAACCGTTAAAGGTGAAGCTAGATCATTATTATTTTTTGAATTGAACGAATTAGAAGATGAATACCAAAAGAACTTTGGTGTACTCTACGACTTAATTGAAAGTCTCGCAGAAAGTGTTAACTATATGCATCACTTGTTTTACCCGGTAAACGAACAAGATGAATATATACCTGTTAAAGATGAAAAGAAGTTAATAGAAGACGGGCGAAAACAATTACAATACATAATTAGTCATTTTCACAGGTTTCATAGAGAACACGGCATTACTAACCAGTAAAGAAAAAGCCCGGTCAGACGTTAATCTGCCGGGCTTTTTTTATTGCTCAGTTTTCATAGTTTCAATCATTTCATCAATTTGACTGTCTAACGTATTTTCAGGCATAACAGGCTCGAAGTCTTCTGCGTCTTCATCGTATTCAAGAATTACCGGGCGTTGTTTGTTGTCTTCCATATTAAGCCACCTGTTTAACCAGTGAATCAAAAATTGCGTTATCAATATAAGTTTTCAAAGCTTCGGATGGATTATTACCTAACTTCTTAGCCGCAGTTTCTGCTGCTCTCTTGATAACAGCTTTGAGTTCTTTTTGATTTTTAGCTTCTGATACATCCACAACTTTCTTTGCCGTATTAGTAGCTACAATAGATCGAATGTCGTGTACCTTATCTCCGCCATAATTTTTCCACGCTTTCCGTATAGTATCTACAGATACGTTAAAGACTTTCTCGTTGTCTTTTTTGTGTTTGAAAAAAGAAGCAATGAGTTTATCTTTAACAACGTGGTGTTGCGGAATTTCTTTTTTACCTAAGAATTTAAATGTAACGGTATCACCGTTAACACTTATGTGTTGCCCTTCTAGAGAAGACGCACCGTAAGTTTTAACTTCACCAGCGCCTTGTTTGTCACCAATGCGAAAACCTGTTTTGGAAATAAGGTATAAAACTTTAGCAGCTTCATCACCGTTAGCAGCGTCTTTCTTCAATTTATTTTGAATCTTCGGAAAGTTAGCAGCCATTTCACGTAGTTTTTCGTGCTTCTCTTTAATCTTCGCATCCCTATGAGCAGCCGTTTCGATACGCTGCTTCCTTCCTTTTGAATCAATACCTGTAGCAATAATACCCGTGTCTTTTTGACCTTCTTTACCGTGGTAAACAATATTAGTCCAAGCTGGCGGAATAGCTACACCATCTTCTTTCGCTTTCATTAAAGTTGCGTAGTCTTCCGGAGTTTTATCTTCTTTCAAAGATTTTATTTTATCTCTGTAGTGACTATTTTTGTGGTTACGCACGTATTCTAACTGTGCTTGTCTAGTTAGAGAATCCCACCAACTTTGTGATTTTTTAGAAACAGCGAGTTCAATAATTGGTTTCATTTTATATTTCCCATTGAATAACTATTTCAATACGGTTGCCATTAGTACCTTCACTAGACGTAAACGTTCTAGACTGACCAACATAAACAGGCACATCAATGTGTTCGTAAATATCAGAACGTTCCAACATAACACCGTAGTTAGGGAAAGTTCCGTTTACCCATCCTTGAACCAGAGAAATTAAACCAGCGCCTGTAAATTCGTACCAAACACCTGTAGCAACGTTAACCCCTAAAGTAGTTACTGCGTTAACATCAATGTCGTCACTACTTCTAGCACCACCAAAAGACCACGCATTCCCACTTGAGTATTGATTCCACGTTGCTTCAAGTGGAATCCAGTTTCTTTTTAAACGGTACAAACCTATGGTATAAGAACTATCTCCATTAGCAGAAGGAGTAGCTGTTCTACCACGTATTTTTACATCAAGAATAGTAGCGCCTGCTGGAATATTTGAAAGGTCAAATTTTAAAAGACCGTTTCCAATATCTCCGGCAGCCCATTTAAAAATACTCAAAGCTACATCAGTAGAATAATTGGCGTTAGGATTATTTTGTTGAATACGTGTATCGAATACACCGTTAAAGTATCTGTCGTATTCGCCAGAATAATTAATGTTAGCTTCTAAACTTTCAGTTATTACGTCTGTAGTTTGAACTGGAATATGTGTTGAATCGTTTGCTGTACCATGGTGAAGTAGCAACATAATTATTTACTCTCAAGCGAAGTCACCGGAAGTAACTACTGTCGTCTCGTCTTCCACATAGAAAGTGCTTACTTTTGAAGAATCATTAGTAACAGTACCTGCACCAATAACATTCATACCTGAATCAGGGAACGGGGCAATAGTAATTTGTGCAATGTTTTTATTTCTACACCCCGCTTCTAAACCCGGAGTAATACCATCTGGAACGTATATAATTGCAGAAGTTTCTTCATTAAATAAAAGGACGTGGCCTGCATTAGCGTTGCTAAGTACGTGTGGTGAAGTAACTGGAGTAATTCCTAAATAACCTTTAGGAATTTCTTCATCTGACGAGTCAGTTACTTCTATAATTAAAAGAAAGTTAGAGGCCGCAGCCTCTAACATTTCTTCTGTAACGGTTTTTAATTCTCTGGTTTGCGCTGGCTGCCAAAAAACTCCATCGAATTCTACAATACCATTAGTTAAATTTGAAACTTTGAATGCCATATTATTTTCCTTTATACAATTGGTTCAGGCATGTGGGAATAACTACCAACCCAACGACCATAAGTTGCAATAAAATCAAGTTCAAAAACAGCGGTTGAATACTGTGTACTCAAAACCACTGGGTTTAAAGGACCAGTGAAAGTAATTTCGTTAGCTGCACCCATCTTAACAATTTTTACGTAACCCGGTTCAAAACCACTGTTATTAACTAGATTAGAGGTAACGTCAAATACAACGTTAACGTTACCAATATTTTCATTTATGTACAGAACTTTTCCTAAGTGCTCTTCTGTAATATTAAGCGTAGTAATGTTACTTATAAACAGCCTGTTGTCAGCGGGTTCAACAGACACACCATGAACATTTATATAACTACCGTATGCAGATATACCGGCAGGCAACCTTTTCTTAAAATTACTAGTAGAAATAAGTTTTCCGAAAGAACTTGTGTAATGAGTACCACGAATAGCGGAATTCCAACTAACCATGTGTAACTGACAAGAAGGTGACATCAAAGCAAGGTTATTCGGTGTTGAGGACGCAACGTGTTTTTGTGATGGAAAAATACCTTTAATTATACATTTAGTATTTGAATAAGCCATGGTAACAAGTGGGTTGCCGTCAGACTTCCATTGCATAGGGTGCGCAGAAGTCGAACAGTCTACAATAACGGTACTATAACCTACATGCACTTGAGCTAGATGAGGAACTGACACGTTATTTTGAGTTTCACGAAAAGCAATAGAGAAAGTTTCGTTAGTAACTGTACCAGAAGTTTTTCCGTAAATCATTAGTGTAAAGTTATCCGGGGCACCCGAACCTGTGTTATCAAAATAAATGTTGTATGCACCAGACCCGTTATACTGGTGTTTAATGCTAAGTATGCCGTCTGTTCTAGTAGAATAAATAGTTTGTGTATTGGTGTTGTTTGCACCTAAGTTAAGTTCTCTATCAGTTTTGATTGTAGAAACGTACACTGTGTTATCAGACCAACCAAAATTAGAATTCGGGTTAGCTGGTTTCTGGTTAGATTCAATAAAACAAAAAGGCATCTGACAACTTAAAATAGTTTCACCAATATTAAAGTCGTTGGTTACTAAAGAAGACCCTATTGTTCCTAGTCCTGTAGTAAATTTAACGTTGCTAGTAGAAAGAAAAGCGTTTGAAACGGTAGACTGGTCAGTAAAAGTTCCTAAAAAGCCACCAAACGAACTTTGAATAATACTGAATAAGTAACCACCATCTAAATTTACGTTACAACCAGTACCTTCTGCTTGAATATATACGTTAGGTAGGTCTTCGCCAAGTATAGAAACTTCGTCAGCACCTGTTAAAGTATGGCCTTCTGAAATAAGGATTATGAATTGAGCCTTGTTTACTGAAATAAATTTTCTTGCTTCATTAAGCGCCATGTTAATATTAGCAAAGTCTTCTGGCACTCTGACTGTTCTACTATTAGTTAAAATATTAGTGGGCAGTTTAAAAAGATTTTCTGGGGAGTTGTCTACATATAGAATAACGTCATTAGTCGCGTAGGTAGCCGTCTTATAAGTTCCACCAGCAGTTACACGGAAAACATCACCAACTACCGCACCTTGAGGTAACACGGTTACATTTACTGCAATAGGGGTCATACCTGTAACATCAATGTTTCCTAAGTTTTGAGTATCAATAGAAATTGCAAATTCAAAAGCACCTGTTCCAGAAGACACCATAAGGGTGCCGCCCGCGTAAATTCTAAAACCTGATATATCAGGAACAGAAGTAATAACAGTAGAAACATTTTGGCCGCCTTGCGTAATAGCCCCGATTGTATTTGTAGTGTTGTCAATATATACAGCAAACCAATCGTTAACATTCATGGGAGCCGACGCTAACAAATTTTGAGTTGTCACGTCTCTAATTTCTAATTGTTGGTTAACCATAGAGTAACCAACAAAAGCACCCACGGGTATAGTATCAAAAGACATTACACCGAAACCAATAAAATCCATACCCGCAACAAAAGTTCCAGACGCGGAATTTACTCTACCAAGCATCCATTTAGGACCACCAAAATTACAGTTGTCTGCAATTTTAGCAAGAGAATAAGATGGTGCTGCATTACCTATAGAAGAATTAGAAATAGTAGAAGGTGTAATAGTAGATGGTGCAGTAGGAATAGGAATTTCGCCAGAGGGAACTTCTGTTAGTACTGGCGGCTGTGGAACTACAGAAGTTTGCATGTTCCAATCAACAATATTTACGCCACCACCTGAACTTGCTTTTGGAAATAAAGTCTCACGTGAAATCATTTTAGTTACCTCTAAAATTCTTAGGCAATAGTTTCCACTACCAAACCCTGAGTTTCACCCGTGTAAATAAATTGTACGGATTCATATTGAGTATTAGACGAATAACCACCTACATCACCATATACTGTTCTAGGTGTGGTGATGAACGTAAATCCATTAACATTGTAGTTACCAGCTAAATCAATAAATGCAATTCTTGTTTCGCCCGCTACTAATTGTACTGCCGGGTCTAACGTAACTTGAACAGGACCGCTAGTAGTGTCAATAAAATATCCAGAAAATTCGGCTAACGAAACAATTGTAGTGTTTGCTGTAATAGGGGTGGGGTTAAAAACAATCCCAGCTCCACCAGAACCACCACCAGCAAAAGAGTTTACTGATACTTTATTTTCAGAAGCGTCATAAACAATAAGAACAGTTAAACCTTTTGTGTTAAACGTAGTTCTAAAAACACCACCGCCAATATCAACAGCACCTTCTAGCGTGTAAGTTGCTAAAGGCGGAATTTCTAATTGGAAATTATAAGTATCCCAGTTATCTGATTGGTCAGTAAACATTACTGACTGTCCGTCAGTGAAAGTTTCCGGAAGTGTACCAATAATTGCAGAAGAAGAATTTACTCGGTAACGTTTAACATTATCTAAAAGAGGGTTAACATTAAAATCCGTTTGAACTTCTTCCCAAGTAAACCCAGTACGCAAATCGTCAATTTGTTGCTGCAATGCATTAATGTCAGAATTGTGGTTAACGGTTAAAACATAAACTGGGTGTGGATTTGCTGCATTTAAATGGTCAGTCATTGAAGCGTCAGCAGCATTAGAACCGGCAAGTCTCCAATCAGTATTTAGCGGGCCTATTTTTTCATAACGAAGTTTTGACGTTGTATTGTAATAAAAAATAGCTTCTGGGGCAGCTACACCCGGTGCTTGAGTTGGGTCTACTGTTCCTTTGAGCAAAATATTACGCAAAGGTAATTCTGCTTCCATTAAGTTGTTCAAAGCTTCTTGGGCTTCTGCTACTTTCTCTAAAGTTGTCATTTTTTTCTCCGAGTATAATTAAGCTAATTCGCCCACAGATAACTGCAAAGTGCCGGATGCGTTTGACTGAGTAATGTTATCGTCAAGATACATAATATGGTCACCATTTACATTAGGTGTCCCGTCTGAATTACAAATACGGTAAAGACCTACAGCAGAATTTGAAGGTGCACTTACTTGATCGTTAACCAAATATTCCAAACCTAAATTTTGTACTCTTACGTTAGCTAACGTAGTTACCGTAAAACCTAACGGAGCAATTCTGGAAAACGCAGCAAAAGGTATTAAACTCATAGGAACTAAATACTCCACCAAGTCAGCAATATCAATGTAGGTAATAGTAAGACGTGCAGAAGCCGTACTATTATTTGTAATCACTACATCTGTTATAGGGCAGGTTAAAACGAAAGTAGCTTGGTCAGGGAATACTGTTTTTTGTGACATGCCATTAATAATACCTTCGATGTAGACAGGCTTATTGGAAGACACCACAAGCATAGTAACTGTGTTTAAATGAGATAAGTCTAAAATACCGCCAACTGGTAAAGTATGTGTATTAGTAGAAAGCGTTTCATTTTCACCGACAGCTTTTGCGTTTCTTACATTATGAATTTGGAAATTCTGGTTACGTACTACTTTATTAAGTTTTAAATCCAAAGCAACAAAGTCACCCATAGTCATTCACCTGTGTCTTCTTCGTAGTCTACAGTTATTGAAAAATCCGGGTACATTACTGTTAACTGACTTCCCGTAATTTCGTTTGCATTACTTACTACATGGCCATCAATTACGATAGACGTTATTCTAGGTTCGGTTATCAAATCATTTTCTGCAAAGGGTTTGGCTGAATATCCATAGACTGCCATACTTATAGGAACTGCAAAAATATTTTGCTGTTCTGGTGAATTATCTTGTTCTGGATATTGTACATTCCCGGTAAGAATAGATACCCGAATGTCTAAAGGAAACAAATTACCAATTCTTACTGTGTAAGATAAAGCACCCGTATGTTTAGCTTCCCTTACTAAAGACACAAAGTCTTTTACTTGATTCAAATCGTCAGAATAAAAAGTCATTGTTACCCTGCACATTTCTGGTAACACTTTCATTTTAATATTTACAGAGTCGGTCTGAGTGATAGTAAATAACTGTCTAGATAAAGTGGAACCAGAATAACCTGCATCCCAATCGTCAGCTTCTTCGTATTTTAAAAATAGATATGGATAAGTAATACCGTCTGACCCGCATAATTCTTGAAAAGCGTTGTCTTTCATAAAGTCGTTAGACCAAATAATTGCGGTCTTTAACTTAACACCCGGCTTGAATTTCTCTAACTGAGAAAAATATTTCTGCACTTTTTTTAATAACGCAGCAGAAATAATATCAGTTAGCCTTTGTAATGGCGCGTATTGGTGAGTCGTCGAGCCAGTCATAAATACACTCGCTGTTGGATAATTCTACTTAAAATTAGTCAAAATTAGTGAAGCTGGAAAAACAAAAAAGCCCAGCGGATTTCTCCAACTGGGCTTTTTTATATACTGATTAAATCAGCCTTTTTTCAGCCTGAGCATATTACGTTCAGCACGAGAAAGTTTAGGGGCAGCAGTTTCCTGCTCTTCCTCACTTTCCTGTTCCTCTTCGCTTTCTGACTCAGTTTCTAATTGAGCAAGAATTTCAGAGTATTTATCTCCGAAACCTGCCGTTTCCAAATCATCTGAATTTTCAGTTTCCATTTCAGATTCTTCGGAATCTTCATCAGTAGCCGCTTTAATTTTATCGCGGGTTTTTTTACTAATCTCAAATTGCTGGTCACTTTCCGACTCAAATTCCTCGGATTCTTCTTCTGCGGCAGTTTCTTCACCATCAGATTCAAAATCCAATTCTTCAATTTCGTCGATAGCAGTTTGAGATAAACCAACATTATCGTCAGCGGTTTCTTCGTCGAAGTCTTCAAATTCAACGTCCATTGACGCATCGTTAGCCATTGCTAAAGTAGCAATTGCAGTATCGAAATCTTCACATTCACTAGCAGCCGTTAAAGCGGTAAGGGCTTTTTTCTTATCACCCTTAGCGGAATAACAGGATGCCATAATGATAAAATCGAGGGATGAAAGCCGCGATTTTCTTTTAGACATTCTGTTTCTCCTCTCTGTTGAAAAATAAGGAGACAACTAAAAGTTGTCTCCCCACTTTACAGTAACCGTGTAATTAAACGCGGCGACCTTTTGCAACAGAGCGGCTGTTACCGATAACAGCAGAGAAGAGTTCAGACAGTACCCAACCACGGCCATTTTTCTGTTCGATAGAAATATCAATCGGAGCAGAAGTAATACCACCACGGTCAGTATAAACACCGTGAGTAACCGGATCGGAAATTACGTAGAATTCACCACGGCTCAGAACTTTATGTTGCGGGTGACGATAAGCATCGGACATTACGGACATGCCGTAAATTACACCGAGTTTACCAGTCATCAGCAATTCGTGCTGAGATACCGGGTCAATTACGTTAGCAACTTGCTGGCTGCTTGCAAATTCTTCACGCAGGTCAGAAGACATGAACAGGTTTTGAGTGTTCAGGTTCCAGCGCGAAACTTGTGAAGCTACAGAAGTAATAGATGCAAGAGTAAATGCACCAGTTACCAAAGTAAGATCGTTGCCGTTGAAAGAACCAATAGTGGCTTCTGCCATCAGACGCCACAGGCGGTCTTCGGCAACCATCATTGCTTCTTGTGCTTCAATAAATTTCTCTTCCAGTACGTCATCAATAGACTGTTGAATTTCACGCTCTTCGATAAACGGACGAGCGATAATATCCATTTCAGACGGGAAGAAAACTTTATCACGTACAATTTGCGTTTCAACTTTCGTCGGCGAACCAGCGGTTACTGCCGTTACGTTTTTGCTACGCAGTTTAACACGCGGAATATTGCCTTGTGCCAGTTCCTGATAACCAAGGAAACGACGGCAAATACCTTCGCGGTTTGCAGCTTGATAAAGTTCGTTGGTAATAGTTGCGCCAAGTTCAACGTGGGCTTCACGGTTATCGAAAGAAGCGATAACTGCTTCACGACGAAGCTTAGTAGCTTGTTCGCGTTTTGCAGCGGTTTCTTCGTTAACAATTTCAGCACCACCTTGTTGCAGGTGCGAAAGAACTTGGTTAACTACATTCCACAGGTCTTTCTTGTCGTTAGCGTTATATTCGCCGTTAGAAGCAATGGCCAGACTACGGCCTTTACCCAAACGAAACTCGGAAGCTAAAATAGGTTGCTTTCTTTTCATGGTGACTTCTCCAGAATTTTAGGAAAGTTAATCGTAATTAAATTACGGATTAGCGTTAATGGAAATTACCAAGAACGGAGAATCACCGTCCGGCAGTTGTTCAATAGTGCCCGGAACAGCAGTACCGTTACCAGAAACAGAGAACAAACCATTTGCACCAGTCTTAACAGCAGACGATGCGGTCCACGCGTCAGCAGCATTAAATTCAGTAGTAGCAACTACGCCGCGAGTAATAACGCCGATTTGGTCAATAGCCAAACAAGCAGCACCACCAGCAGGTTCGTCACCCTGAATTTGTTTTGCTTCTACAGTGGTAGGAACATAACGATAAACAACTTGCAGTGCTTCACCAGCTTGCGCAACGTTAAAAGTAATTGTTGCATCAGTAATAGAATACTCGCCGCTAGCCGGAGCACCAGCAGTAGCAGTAAGAGCAACACCGTTAGCAGTTACCAAAATTTGGCCGCTGATAGGAGTGCGTTTCAGAGTATAGGTTGCACCAATTACTGCACTTTCAAAACCCGGAAAAGCAGTGATGGTAATTTGTTGGCCAACAGAAACGCCAGCAAATACATCAGCAGCAGTACCAGTAGAAGGTTTAACTTTGCGTACACCATCAGTCAGGTCATTAACAAGACATTGACCTTCGGCAGTAATCAAAGAACCCGTTGCAACAGGAAATTGGCGAGAATCGGAATATCTGGTTAAGGTGAAATCAAGCATGATTTTTCTCCACTTAAATTTTGTTAAACAAGCCGCCAAGTTCTTTAGCGCGCTCATTAATTTGCGAGATTTGAGTAACTTTATGGCTAGAAGCTACGGTAGTAGTAGATTTCGCTTTTACGGTTTTGCCGCCGCTAGCAAGACGAGCAGTTACACTGTCATCATCTTGTTCTTCGTCGTCATCAACCATATTAACGTCACCAAGTGCAGCAGCAAGTTCGTTGCGCACTTCGTCTGATTTACCGCAAAGTTCCATAGCTTTTGTCATAATTACTTTTGCGAAGTCTTCACCACAGGATGCGAATACGCGGTTAACAAAAGCACGTGGAGATTGCAGCGAACTAGAAGCGGCTAATTCTGCTACCAGTTCATCCACTAAAGGATTAGACGTACCACGGAAAAAGTTTTTGTTTACACCAGCCAAAGCAATTTGCAGAGACTGAGTTAAACGGTCATTGTAAGATTCTTTGCTGGACGCGAGTTCAGCAGTTTGTTTAGCCAATTCTTTTTCGACACGCGCCTGCACAAGATTGTCAACAGGTACTTTAATTGTACGCATTTTAAATCCGAAAGCATTAAGTGCAGCAGTTTCCGAATTTTGTTTTGCATACTTAATAACACTAGGAACGAAAGCAGCGTTAGCAAAAACCTTTTGATTTTCACCAGCATGTTCACGTTTCAGATCAGCAACCGGGAAGTCGCCTTTGTATGCGGTAATAGTGTCACCGTCATCTGAATACTGGAATTCCAGATTTTCGTCAGCCGGTGCAACGTCCATTACAGGAACGTCGTCATAATTAAATTCCGTAGCATTATCTACAGAACCGTTACCACCACCTTCGGTAGTCGTAACAACTTCTTTAGTTTCACATTCAGAAGTTTCACCTTCCGGAACAGCAGAATTAAATTGAGAACCTTGCGAATTAATTGTGTCCGCAGTTTCTTCGTCCTCAACTTCATCTTCTGTAGTGTCGTCAACGGTAACTTCTTCTTCATCTGCACCAGCAGTTTCTTCTTCCTCTTCCATTTCAGATTCGGTTTCAGATTCTTCGGTAGCAGCAGTTTCTTCGTCAATGTCTTCGACTTCTTCCGACTCTTCTTCCATCGAGTCGTCAATTTCGTCGTCGTCAGTGTCGTCAAGAATTTCGTCTAAATCAAAATCCTCGTCGTCTTCGGTAGCAGCAGTTTCTTCGTCACCTTCATTTTCCTCTTCCATTTCGGATTCGGTATCTTCGGTGGCAGCTTCTTCTGCTTCCATATCAGATTCAGATTCTTCCGCTTCCGGAAATGCTTCTGAATCTTCTTTAATTTCTGCAATAACACTTTCCGGTAATTCATAAGAAAGTGCATTAGCACATGCAGCACAATTAATATGGTTGTCAAATGCTACTGCACCTGCAAGGCTTACCATATTAAAAGAGTTACATTTAGTACATTGGATAGATGCAGTTTCTGTATCTTCCACATTTTCAACGGGAGTATCCAAGGTGTCATCTAATTCAACGTCTTCACTTGCGCATACAACACAGTGCGGCTCAAAATCTTTTGCAGAAGCAAAAGTAGCCTTACAGCTATTGCATTTAAAACCTGCCAGAATTTCTTGTGACGGGCTTTCTTTAATTGCGGAAGCTACAACGTAAAAAAGCGACCCTTGGTTTTTGGACTGCCCGTTAATAAGGCTGGCCTTAACCAAGTGACCTTTTTTCATATTGTGTTACTCCTAATTAGGACTTTTAAGCAATGCTTAACAACAACATTTTAATTGCTGTCGAGATTGAAATTAGGATGCACAAATAAATGGGGTTGCGGGCGCGAAAGCGCCAAATAACATACTATAAAACAAGTGGTTTCAGGAAGGGTTGTTAGGCATAACACAGATATGGGCAAAACGGCGGGAATTGCAGGAAACCGGGAAGGGATTTAAATAGGGTTTAATTCGAGGATTAAATAGTGCACACAGCGCACGAATAAATACGTTAATTAACAGACAGTAAATAAATAGAATTCGGGAATAAATAAATCCATGTACACAACGAAATTAAATAGTGCGCTCTGCGCACTGGGTAATTATTCAGACTGTAATTATTTATCATGGGTATCAGGAAACAGATTCAGGAACGAAAACATAATCAAAGAAAAAGAAACATACATGATTAAAACAAGAACTGATATTTATGAGCGAAGCGAATAAATTCAGTTCGGGAGTGAGCGAAGCGAAACTCCCATACTGTTCCAACGTCAAGTAATTGGACTTGTGGTTACTGCGCTCACTTCGTTCGCTTGTAACTCAACAACTACTCTCGCTTCGCTTCGAGTAGTTGTGATTGTTTTAGTTTGTGTTTATTTCTTTTCTGATTATGATTTTTTAAATTTGAAGTTTTACTATTTGGGTTTTAACCAGTTAGGACATTTATCCAGTAATGGGTTTTAATTCGTATATGGATTATTGTCCAATGGGTTAGATTTTAACAAGTATGGGTAAGAGTGTATTTTTTATCTGTTATATTAATTAAAACCCGTAAAAAATACACGCGGCGTTGATTCATTAAAATCCACGCCTGTTTTTTCACTAGTTTCATACGTTATAGCGTTTCCTGTAAAGTAACGCGTGGATTTTTTTATACTATGTAGGGTCGAAAACTTTGTACACTTTCATGAACACGGGCCATAGTGCAATATCGCGTTTTTTCAAAAGTGCTCTATAAAAAGCCTTATTCTAGAGAGGTCAAAAGTCACTTGCCTACCTTTTTTTCAGTTCTACCACCCGTTTTAGATCAATATCGCGGCTTTCGTCCAAAATTCGACCCGTTATAGTCTGATATGAAGGTCGTTTTTCAAATTTTCATACGTCATAGTGTTTTAGAAAGGTTTTTTCGTTTTCAAACGCAACTTGCCTACCCTTCAACTTGCCTACCTTTTCCTGTACGCATGTACAGTAATTTTGCTTGTTTTCACTGACCAAACGTACAGTAAATAATTAATTCAAAATTGCATTTAATTCAAAAATAAATCCGACTTCGGAGAAATAAAATGTATCGTCTTTATGACATTAAACAGCCGTCGAGTTCTCGTTACTACGCAAGAGATTCTGTTTTCTTTTTTCATAGAGAAACTGAGTCTCCATTGTCCAGATATATTTGTGCTCCTTATACTGACCCAGAGTTAATTTTTAAACCCGCCTTGAATTATATTTCTACGCTACCTTCTGTTGGTAAAACAAAGTGGGCAATTGAAACTATTTTGAATAACTATTCTGAGAAGAAGTTAATTACTATTTTCTGTGCACCCACCAAAAAACTTTTGCAGCAAGTATATAAAGACCTGATAAAAAAAGGTATGCCTCGTTCAAAGGTACATCTAATAATGTCTGCGGATACTCATTCTACGGAAGAGTCTTCTATTTTATCTTTCAGCCTAAGCGAACAATTTACTCAAGAGATTAATGAATCTAAAGACTTGGGTTCTGTCTACCTTATTACACATAAACTTTATATAGAGTCATCTGACATTTTTGAAGAAACTAAATCTCGCTGTATGCTTATTTTTGATGAAGCTAGCGAACTTAATATTTCTCAGTACAATTTGAAAGTAGATAAAAATAATGAAGCCTTCATGAAGGACTACGTGTCCGGTGAACTATTTTTGAGAAAGCAAAAAGAAATAGGCTTCAAGCATCCCGTTCTAAAGCCTAAAGACATTCTTCCTTATATGCGACTTACTGCTAACAAAAAAATTCTAACTGAATACAGAGCAATGGGTGATACTCTTTTCAACTCTAATTTTTATGAGTTGTTGAAAAGGATGTGTGACTCTCGTTACTCTGTGTACATGATGGAGAATGGTTCCCAGTTTAATTTCTTTAACTTCGTTAGCCCTGAATACGCGTTTGATGGTTTCCACGAAGTATATTTGATGTCTGCTTTTTTTGAACACAGTGAGTTATTCCATATTCTGCAAAAGAACTATGAGTTAATAAACCAATCTCATTTGTTCAACCCGAAAAGAAAAAGTAAAGTAATCAAGCAGTATAAACGTCTTCAAATTCACAGTCTGTGTGAAGACAATAGTTATTTGTCTAAGCTACGTTTACTAGGTTCTCAAATTCTTGATCCGGAACTACCTGAAAGCTGCCGCGCAAAAATTATTAAAATTTTGGCACGGGGTTTTGATAAATACAGGAAAGCAGTAGAAAGTAATTCTACTAAAACGTATTCTGTTAATACGTTGTACAGATATTATATAAAAGAATTACACAACCGTGGTCGCACTCCGGGTTCAGGTAAAAAAGTAACTAAAAAAGTTCAAGCAAAAATTACTGCCGTAACAGGTATGCGTTTCGATGAACTTTTTTCTCCACCAATTATTCCTTATTTCAAACACGCAGAAGAATTAGTAAATAAGTTTAGAAAAACTAATTTAACTTCTTCAAATACAACTGATACTTTAATAGTCACTAACAACGTTACTAAAAGTACAGTTGCTAGTTATATCGAGTATAATTACCCAGATGTAAACTCGGGTATGGACTTTATGAGCGTTAAAAGTCATGGTATGAATAATTATTCACACATTCATATTATGATCTTCTTGGCTTCCCTTAATCCACAACCAAGGCTAGCTTCTTTTTTGACTGCTTTCATTCCTGAATTCGATTATCGTAAACAGTGGATTGCTGCGAACATCGCGCAGAGTGTTGCTCGTCTTTCTATTCGAGACATTAATTCCAAGGAACCTTGCCACTTAATAGTGTATTCCTCGAAAGTGGCTGACGTACTTATTGAATTACTGCTCCCTTATATTGGTTATGAAATAAAGTTAAAAAAATGCAATCATAACTATAAGTATACTACTTTTAATTCGTCCTTAAACTGTATAACTGAATATAGTGATGATGAATTAAAAGAGATTTACTATGAGAAGAGCAAAAAGAAAAGAGACTACAAAGATAAAAAGCAAACTACGGACGAGGTATTCAGAACTCATGATGAATATACTAAAGTAGTCAGTAATCTTAATTCTAATGCGAATAAAATACGACGTTTGAAAAAATTAATTACCAAAGAACAGACTAATGTTAAATTGCAAAAAGACCTAGACGTATTAACTCAGTTAAATGCCGAGTTAGCCCTAGAGAAAATAAAGTGCAAGATAAAAATTGCCTACGAAGAGGGCTACGATTATCAACCACAGTTACGCTTCATTAAATCTATTAAAGAAAGCGACCCTAAATTCGCCAAAAAATATATTGGTACTAAATAACCTGTAAAGTGTACTTAATCCAAAGGAGGTAAATAAAATGTCAGAAGTGCTTGATCTTGGCCCCAAAAATTTACATAAAGAAGTATTCTTTTATTTGTACGATGTAATGTTTCCTGCGAACTACCCTAATTTCAAAACGCCTTCTCATACCTTTGTTCCAACGGAAGCTGAATTAAGTGCTAAACTTGAGCGCCGGGAAGATACACGTAACTTACAGCACTTCGTTGTATTTCGGTTTCCAGAACCTTCCGAAGGTGAAGACGCTACTACCTTTCAATTTAAATATGACCCTAAAACAAGTCGTGTCTATATAGACAGGGAAGTATTTGAAGCTGCTCTTTTTAACCATCTTCTTCACACAAGCCAACGTGAGAATGAAACACCAAATAAAAAGCTAAGTATACTGCACGACTTCTTGCAGGATTGTGTCAGAACTGTGCACTTGTTTTTTACCCCAGAAATTCCTGTACGACACATACGGCTTAATTGTGTTATTTCAGATAAAGAATTTTCTGAATCACAGGTAAATGAAAAAGAAAATTCAAAGCCAGAAAATTCTACGGATAAACCAAAAGATTTATTTGGCTGGGAACAGGAATAATTGACTATCCTTTTATTGCCTGAATTAAGGGGTATTTGGCACCCGGCCCAGACCCCGGAAATTGGTCATTTTTTGACCAGTCAATTTCCGGGGTATTTCCGGGCATATTTAAAAAAGGATAAAAATACCCATTAATTCCCCGTAAATAAGGGGTATTGTATTTACTGGAAATGCCCTGTACTATTAAGGCTGGGGGTATTTCGGCCTGCCACCCGGACACCCTGTAAATAGACCTACCGCTACCGGCTACCTTTATAGGCAACTATGGGAACGGACAATGGGCAGAATTACGCCCGGAGAAAAATACCCTAACCTGTAAAGTGTAGTGCAAATAATTAACCTAGATAAAATACCAGAGGATAATTTATGACCCCGTATTAAAATTTGAATTTCCCCAAGTACCGTTACCGTTAGTAGTCTTATTTTATAAACTGTAAAGTTCCTTGTGCTTAATCGCACTGTTTGCAAACAATGAGGATTTTAAAAATGGCTTCAAAGAAAACCGCAAAGAAAAGCAGCAAGAAAGCAGAACCGGCTAAGAAGCGCGGTCGTCCGCCGAAAGCTGCCGCAGCGAAAAAAGCTGCCGCTAAAAAACCGGCAGCTAAAAAGCGTGGTCGTCCTGCTAAAGCAGAAAAGACTACGAAAGCTGCTAAAGCTACTACTGGTCGTCGCGGTCGTCCGCCGAAAGACGCTAAGAAAGTAGCAGAGAAAAAACCGGCTGCTCGCCGTGGTCGTCCGCCGAAAGAGCAAACAAAAACATCATCCAAAAAAGGTAGCACTGCCGTGGCAAAACAAAAGAAATCCAAAGAAGTATCTCTGAATGAATTGCTGGTAGCTATTCAGTCAATGCAGGAAAGTATTGATACGCTGGCCGCCGCTGTTGGTGGTGGTACTGCAAAGAAAGCACCGCCGAAAAAAGCTGCCGCTAAAAAAGCTGGTAAAAAAGCTGCTAGTGAAAGCGAAAGCGAAAGTGAAGAAGAATCAGAAAGTGAAAGCGAATCTGAATCTGGTTCTGAATCCGGTTCTGAGTCTGGTAGCGAAAGTGAAAGCGAAAGCGAATCCGGTTCTGAGTCTGGTAGCGAAAGCGAATCCGGTTCTGAGTCTGGTAGCGAAAGCGAAAGTGAAGAAGAATCAGAAAGCGAAAGCGAATCTGAATCTGAAATGGAATAAACAGAAGTAAGCAGAAAGGCGGAAATTCCGCCTTTCTGTGTTTCTGTTGAAAATTCATAACAATAATCGGGAGCACTACATGAAAACCAAAAATCTTTACAGCCTCGAAAAAAAGAAAACAAAAAAACCTGTAATTATTTTGCGTTCTCAAGTTTCGATGCAAGCTAACCTCGAAACTGCAAAACGTCTTTTCGGCGATTCTAATGACTATACTATTGCGCATAGTTCACAGCGCCGTCGTCGTTTTGCAAAAAGTCAGCGTGGTTATTTTCTTACGCTGGTCCCCGTTTGTTGAAAACCTTGATACGGCTTGTGCGCTTGTTTTAGGCACAAGCCATATTTGTGTTTATGCAGGTAACTAATTATGGCAACTGAAAAATCTAAAACGTCTAAGTCGTCAACCGCTTCCAAAAAAAGAAGCAAAGATGAAAAGCTTCCTGAAGTAGATAACCGGCACAAAATTTTTCTGTATTCTACGGACTGCCTCAATTGTTATTCCTTGTGCAGTCATGCAGATGCAAAAGCTTATACGAAGTGTCACTTTTCAAAAGGCAATGAATACTGCCCTGCAAAACAAGTTTCAATTCGTATTGGCGGCGACTATAAAAGTATCGCCACCAAAATTGTCGAGTCTATGCGCAAGAATGACTTGGCTTCTGTAACTCGTAAAATGAACAGGCTGAAAAGAAAAGAACCCCAAGAACAGAAAGAAATTCTGCGCTTGGTTAATGAAATGCTCAATGAGAATTCAGACTAAATTAAGTCGTAGGTTGTTGCCATGACAATTAAAGAAACTTCGTATTCCAAGTTCAAACAAAATGGGAAATGGGATAAAGAATCTCTTTTACGGGCTTTCAGATTTGTACATGGCAACACTTACGATTATTCCAAGGTAATTTTTTCTGGTGTACGCATACCTGTTACAGTCACATGCCCTCGTCACGGTAACTGGGACATAACTCCGGATAATCATTTACGGGGCAAAGGGTGCAAACAGTGTGCAGCAGAAAACAGAACCAAAATGTCTACAAAGGAATTCGTTAAAAAATGTAGAGAAATCCACGGGGACAACTACGACTATTCTTTAATTCAATACAAAGGACCAAAAGAAAAAATTACTGTGATTTGTCCAGAACACGGTAACTGGGAAACTTTACCTATAAATTTTTACTGGCACAAAAAAGGTTGTAAGGAATGTGGGTACTCAAATAGTAGCACTAAGCAACTAAAGTCTTTAGCTCAAGCTATAAGTGAAGCCAACAGAATTCATAAAAACGCATACGATTACTCACTGTCTGAGTATCTTGGGTGTAAAACAATAACGAAAGCTGTATGCAAGAAAACTGGGAAGACTTTCTACTTTACTTGGGACCATCATATAAACCAACGTACTTCTTGTCCTTGCTGTAACATTATCAAGAACAACAAACTTGAAAAGAAAGTTTATAAATTCTTGAAAAGATTTAATCTTAAAGTCAAACAAAATGTTAGAGGCTTATTAGATGAACCTCGACTAGAAATTGATTTGTATTTGCCAAAACAGAAACTAGGTATAGAACTTCATGGTGAATACTGGCATTCTACAAAGATAAGTAGTAAAAATAAGTATAAACCACGCGCCAAGTTTGAAGCCTGCCAAGACAAAGGTATTTTTTTATTTCAATTCTGGCGGCACGAAGTAATAAATAGACCTAACGCTGTGTTCTCTTTACTTCAATCCAAGTTGCAGTTGAATGTAAAAAAAGTAGGCGCTAGGAACTGTGAAGTAAAAAAAGTAGAAACGAGTAAAGCCCAAAAATTCTTAGATAATTATCATTTAGTTGGAAGAGACGCAGGAACGTCTGTTTACTACGGACTTTATTATAAAGGCAAATTGATTTCTCTCATGTCTTTTTCCAAACGGTTTTCTTCAGAGTGGGAACTAACTCGGTTGTGTTCACGAAAAGGCTACTCAATACAAGGTGGGCCTAGTAAATTATTAAAAATGTTCGAGCGTGAATATACGCCAACTTCTATAAAGACTTACGCAGACTGTAGGTACACTACTGGTGCTGTGTACAAAGTTCTAGGTTTTAATGAGGTAAGAAGAAGCAAACCCTCTTACCTTTGGTCAAAAGCAGGTGTTGTTTACACGAAGTATCAAACAAGGCATAAAAATCTACCAAAAGTTTTAGGTTCAAAGTATGACAAACAAAAAAGCGAGTCTGAAAATATGAAACAAGCTGGTTATGTAAAAAGTTACGATGCTGGTCATATACTATTTAGGAGAGTGTGTAAAAATGACTAAGGTAAAAAGCAAAGATAATACAAAACCACGTAAAAATTATTCTGCAAAGGACGTAAGCTATTTTGCTAACGACATTGCAAAAATTCAAGCTAAACCTACTATGTATATTGGACCTTTGAATAAACAAGGTTTGTTTAACATAGTGCGCGAGGCGTTAGATAACTCGCTTGACGAATCCCGTGCTGGTCGTAACCCATATATCGGTTTTGTTTTTGACTCGAAAAAACAGGAAGCCTTTATTATTGATGAAGGTGTTGGTATTCCTGTTGAAAAACACCCCAAAGCAAAAATCTCTACACTCACTCACATTGTTACCGCTTTGCAGTCTTCCGGTAAAATTAAATCGGATGCGTATAAAAACTCTGGTGGTACTCACGGTGTAGGTATTACTGCGGCAAACGCGCTGTGTTCCGAGTTTGAAGTGTGGACATTCCGTAAAAAAGAAGGTGGCTGGCATCATACCAAGTTTGTTGAAGGTAAAGAAAAATCGCCAGTTAAAAAAGTTAGTTCAAGTAAACTCCCGTTCAAAAGAAAATCGGGTACTATTGTTCGTATGGTTCCGAATTCTTCTTTCTTCAAGAAAGAGAAATTGGACGTTAACCAGATTCATCGTTGGGCTGAATTGTCCTCGTATCTTAACCGAGGAATTAAAATCGGCGTAAGTATTGATGGTTCAGAAGAAAAAATATATCACTCCAAAGAAGGTCTGCCTGAGTATGTAGACAAAAAGGTAAAAGAATTTGAGGCTGAATACTTCCACAAAAAAGTGTTTACGCTTTATTCCGATAACGTAGAAATTTCTATTGCGTTTACCGACGCTAACGGAGATAACATTGAGTACTACACCAATTCAATTGCAAACATTGAAGGTGGTGAGCACCAGAAAGCTTGCGTAAAAGCTTTTAAGGAAGCCATTAAAACGTATGGCAATTCACGGATGAAATATTCCGACAAAGATTTGTTTGATGGTATCGTAGGTATTCTGAACTACAATATTCAGGAACCTGAATTCGATTCGCAAACAAAAGAAAAGCTTGTTGATACGCGTGTTGCTCAAGCTTGTTATGATACGTTGTATGAAGCGTTCCGTGAATTCTTTATGCAGAATCGTTCTTTCACTAAAAACTGGTTGAAGCGCGCAACTGAAATTCACCAGCGCCACCAAGGTTTGTTGAAAGACAAAAAACTTGCCGCCGGTATTAAAAATCAAAAAGCAGTACTCAGTAAAAAACTTGCTGACGTTACTGGCAAGATTGCCCCTGAACACTGTGAACTGTATTTGGTGGAAGGTGATTCTGCTGGTGGTTCTGCTAAGAAAGCCCGCGACATCCATAGACAAGCTGTTTTTCCGTTGAAAGGTAAACCGCTTAACGTAATGGATGCACAACCGGAAAAGATTATTAACAACGTAGAAGTGCAAACAATCCTTGCCGCTATTGGTGTTGATTTATCTTTGGAAGTTCCGACAAGTAATATGCCTTACGGTAAAATCATTATCATGGCTGACGCAGACGTTGATGGAAAACACATTAACACTCTGCTGCAAACTGTGTTTTATAAGTTTGCGCCGGAATTGATTGAACAAGGGCGTATTTTTGTTTTGCGTGGTCCAGAATATTTGGCGCGATACAAAGGCAAGACTGTTTTCGGTTCAAGTAAAAAGTCTGTGCTGAAAAAACTTGGTCTGAAATCAGAAGATAAAAAGCGCGCTGAAATTCGCCACATTAAAGGATGGGGTGAAATGAACCCAGAAGACTTGGCTATTGCTGGTATGGAATCAACGCGTACTTTGTATCAGTTGCAGCCAATGGGTAAAAAAGAAATAAGTAACTTTGAAGCCCTTATGGGTAAAAAGCCTGCTTATCGTAAAAAGCTTTTAGGTGTATCAACCGGAGACACTGAAAATGTCGAGTAAGAAAAAAGATTCTACTGTGAAAAAGAAACGTTCCAAAAAAGAAGCCGTAGTAAAACCGTTGGTGTTAACTGAACAAGATGGTACTGTTATTCCCAAAAAGTTTTTGGGTTTTGCAGAAGGGCAATACTACGATTACGGTGTTGCTGTTAATGAAGACCGTGCTATTCCGTCTATCTTAGATGGTATGAAACCTGTTGAACGTCGTTTGTTGTGGGCTGCACATGTAGCTGGAATTACAACGAAGACTAAAAAGTCTGCGCGTATTGTTGGTGACACTATCGGTAAATATCACCCGCACGGTGATAGTGCTGCGTATGAAGCAATGGTTACTGCAATTAATAAACCGATGCCAACTTTTGAAGGTGAGGGTAACTTCGGTTCATTTAGTGACACACGTGCTGCTGCGCAACGTTATACCAACGCGAAAATTTCCCGTTATGCAATGAAAGTATTTTTCGACCCGTTCTATACACCAATTATTGAAACGGTTCCGAACTACGATGGGGAAGAAGTTGAACCTGTTCTTTTGCCTGCTTTGTTGCCGAATCTTTTGCTTAACGGTACACAAGGTATCGGCGTAGGTTTGAACTCTGTTATTCCTGCATACTCTGCTGATTCTATTTTGAAAGTAGTTAGAGCTATGTTCAACGGAGAAACAGTAGACGCTAAGTTCTGCGTAAAAACCTTGGAATACGTTACTGCGTGGGGCGCGACGTATGACAAGAAAGCAAACAAAGAGCAATCTGCTCAGATTATTAAAACTGGCGGCGGTCGTATTGTTTTCGACGTGGTTATGAAACTTAACGCGAAAGCAAAAAATATTACTGTGGTTGGTTTTCCGCATGACAACATGGAACAGGTTTTGGAAACCCTTTATCCAGAATCTAAAAACATGACTACGGCAGCACAGCGTAATTCTGCTAAG
>Ga0265293_10000861_pt1 | contig 70117 bp, 50 predicted proteins | sample Munlanlewell138R_FD_192505 | JGI IMG/M metagenome (GOLD analysis project Ga0265293, IMG submission 192505) | Leachate microbial communities from a municipal landfill in Southern Ontario, Canada - Leachate well 138R | ecosystem: Engineered > Solid waste > Landfill > Unclassified | place: Canada... | reverse complement strand
TTTGTACCATCAATTCCTTAAGACTCTGGTCTATTCCATTTATCAATACAGGTTTGCGGTATTTTACACTCCATACAATATGGTAATTCACATTATATACGCAAGTTCTTGCATGAATTAAATTATTTTTGTTCATACATATAGTATAGCAAAGTTTATGTAGTTTTGCAATATTTTTTTATCTGATTTTTTGTCTGATTATAGCCTCTGACCATAATTATGGCTTCTTGACTATGGGTAGTTTAAAAGCTTACATATGGTAAAGTTTCGTACCGAAACCCGGCTTTCATCTCCCCATTGAAATGCGGAGGATTCCCACCGGATTTCCTAAAAGTTCGACTCTCATGACAGTTGCAGGAACCCTATAATCAGGCGGCAGGTTGGATAGAATCACCACTCCGGTTTGGTTTTCCTTATCAAAACCGATATAGCAGTTAAAATTCGAAGTTGCGCCATTGTGCCAGACAATACCGTTTTTGTTGTCAATCATCCAACCTGCGTCCTGTACATACTCCATTGTTTTCATCGTATCACCCTTCCAAGCGGAATCTTTGAGCGAGCAGTTACCGGTAGCAGCAACAATCCTACCGTTACTGCCAGCACATCAACTCCCGTTCTAAGCAGCAAATCAAGAATATCGGCTTTGAAAATCAGCGGCATAAAAAAGTTAAACAGCAGTAAATCGATACCAAAGAGCAACAAACCGGCAAGCAGTGCTTTATTGAATTTGCCTTGCACGGTTGCATGTTTTTCATCGTTTAATTCTCTAATATTACAATCGCTACGCTAGTTTAATCATTCTATCATAAACGTGTAAAATCTGACTGCATATCTCTGTAAAATCGGTGTAAAGTTTCATGGTTACTGGTTGAGTATTGGAGAAAAAACCCAAATATCAAGTATAAATTTAATCGAAAAACTTGTTCAACAGTGTAATAGAAACAGAATTAAATTCTATCAAGCCGTCCTCCCTCATTTTAGCGAGTTCCCTGGATAGAGATGTCCTTTGAACGCCTATTCTTTCAGCTAACGCCTTTTTTGTCGTGCTAAGCTTAATTATACTCGAATTTTGTTTTTTGTACTCAAAGTTCAAGTAGCTTATTATACTTTCCCGGATTGTCCTATTCACATAGTGTTTGATTCTGTCTCCAAGGATTACCGTATGGTTCGATACATACTCAAGGTAACTACTTAGAAATTCATGATTATCCGAAAACAGTCGAAACAAACGGTCCTTGTTAATCTCTAAAATCAGTGTCGCTTCTTTGGCTGTGACGGTCATCGGATAATAAGGGTTTTTTGAAAACATAAGATTACCACCAAGAACATCACCATTGAAAAACTCCGCTATTGTCATTAGATTGCCGGACTCATCAATGCGCTCAATAACCACTTTACCAGAGAGAATAATCTCAAGTTTTGAGCAGACTTCCCCAACGAAATGAACAATATTATTTTTTCCGTATTGAGTGACTTTGAAACTTCTTTCAGTTAAATACGACTTAATTTCTTGTGGCGTTATGGATTTCATAAGGTCAATCTGACCCATCAATTCTATATATTTTTTCATAAAAACTCCGAAGGTGTTACGCTGGTAACACCTTTTTGTATATTTTAACATTATAATAAGGATATATCAATAGGAGGCGAATATATCATGAAATACATAATCAACATCATTCGTATATTTTTTCTTGCACTTTTTTTGTTTTTACTGGTAAATGGGAAAGTAATGCTGTGGCTTGTATTGTTTGGAGTGAGCTTGGTTGCCGCTCTAATTTTTGGTAGGGTTTACTGCGGATATGTTTGCCCTATGAATACCCTGATGTTTCCTGTTGAGTGGCTGTCAAAAAGAATGAAGCTACAAACATCGAAAGCTCCCAAGTGGTTGAAAAATGGGTATTTCACCTGGATAGCCTTAGGCGTTAGCATAGCGTTTATGATTTTATCTAAAAGACTGCTGCAGATTAATCTGCCGATTTTACCTTTTTGGCTGGTTTTATCGGTCTTAATCACACTAAGATATAAACCGGAGGTATTTCATAATCTTGTCTGCCCATTTGGTGCTCTACAAAGGACCTTTGGCTGCTTTGCGAGGCTTTCTGAAAAAGTAGATAGGGATGCCTGCATCGGCTGCAAGTTATGTGAAAAAGACTGCCCCTCACATGCTATTATTGTTTCTTCTGAGGATAATAAGGCTGAGATAAACACCGCATTGTGTCTTCAATGCACAAATTGTCGTCAGGTTTGCCCCAAAAATGCCATTCACTACGGTAAGAATGTGTGATGAGACATTACTTTGTTGTAATTACAACAGACCATGGTAACTCGTTATGATACAATAAAGATCACTGCACAGAATAAATCCACAATTTTATCTATGTCGATTTTATCTTCATAGACTACAACTTTTTTCACATAGGCTTGGATGATGCGCCTTTGCTCTTTCAGGCTTTTATTTTTTCCCGGAGCGGTTGATAAATTACCTCACAGAAACATAAAAAGGGGTATGGATGGTATGAAAGTTTAAACGCAGGAAGAAGCACAGTTATATCTCTTTAGCTACCTGTGAACTGTAAGTTTTCATTTTACGTATTTTTAGTGTATAACAGAAATTATTGACACCATATGTGACACCATAGTATACTTTAAGAAAGGAAGTGATTGAACTGTCAAAATGGGAAAAACTAATAGTTAAAATAACTGCACTATCAAAGGATTTCAGATTTGGAGAACTCAAAAAGGTATTGGAAAGTTGCGGTTATGAAGGAAGAAAACCGAGGAGTGGCAGTAGTCATTGGACTTTTAGAAAGCAAGGAAAAGCACCTGTCACAATACCGGAGAGTGAACCAATAAAGCTTGCATATATTAAGTTGGTTAAGGATATTATCGAAAGTGAGGAGGAATGAGTTGTGAAGAATTTAGAATATTACATGAACTTAAACTATAAAATTGAAATAGTAAAGGACGAGGCTGAAGGAGGTTATGTTCTGTTGATCCCAGATCTCAAAGGCTGCCTGACATGTGCTGACAAGTTAGATATAGGTATAGAAATGCTTGAGGATGCAAAAAAGCAATGGCTTATTGCTGCAATGGAAAGTGGGTATGAAATACCTGAGCCTAATGTATTAGAGGATTATTCTGGGCAGTTTAAACTTCGCCTGCCAAAATCTCTTCATAAAGAATTGGCTGAAAAATCAAAATATGAAGGGATCAGTATGAATCAATACTGCCTCTACCTTCTTAGTAAAAATAGTAGTACTATTGTTGAAAGTAGGAGAATATAGGCTCATTAATAGGCATGAAGTACAAAATTATTTATGAGTATAAAAACGGCGTCTTAAACTATAAGACGCTGTTGGGAACTTACTTTGTTGGATGCTCATCCGGTATAATTGCAAGGGTATATCCTAGAGGTTTTAGTATTTTGAAAAGGGTATCAATTTGAGGAGTTGACTTCATGCTTTCAAGCCTTGCGATAGCAGATTGCTTAACTCCTGTCATTTGTGCAAGTTCATGTTGTGTGATACCTTTGCTTTCACGGGCTTCAATGAGCTTTCCGATAAGAGAAACTTCGAACTCAATCTTAGCTTTTTCTTCTTCTGAAATGAACTCATTGTCGTTCCAAACATCATCAAAAGTAGTATATTGGGTATCGCCTATTTTTTTCATGATTACCGACTCCTTTCCAAAAAGTTTTTTAAGTTTCGCCTTGCCTGTTCTATTTCTTTGGGAGGGGTTTTTTGCGTTTTCTTTTCTTTTTTTTATGAAATTACTCAAAAGTTATTGACATAGACCATAAACGTACATATAATAAGAATAAATGGCATATGCCATAAACCATAAGGAGGTGAATAGTATGCCAAGAAGGGATGGAACTGGTCCAATGGGTGCGGGAAGTTGCAGTAGTCGCTGTTGAAAAACAAATCTTAATGGTATATACATTGTCTGTATCTCAAGAGAAAGGAGTTTTAGACAATATAAGTAGTAAAGGTAAGAAATAAGGTTCATTGCTCAAATTTAGATGTGAGCGCGCAGCGCAATTGAGAATTATTTAAATAAAAATAGAACGGAGGATTCTTATGAAAATAGCAATTCCAGTAGATGAGAAAACCTTGGAGTCGAATGTATGCGTCTCCTTTGGACGTACTCCCTATTTTCTTATTTATGATGTGGAAACTAAGGAAAGTATATTTATTGACAACAGTGCAGCGGCAAGCATGGGAGGTGCAGGGATTAAAGCTGCACAAACGATAGTAGATAATAAAGCCAATGCCCTGCTCACTCCCCGCTTAGGAGAAAATGCTGCTAACGTGCTAAAACTAGCTGAAATCAAAATTTATAAAACGACAACTGCTTTAGTCAAAGATAATATTGCTGCTTTTATTGCCGCTAAACTTCCTTTGCTGGATGAAATTCATGCCGGATTTCATGGACACGGGGGCAATTAATATGAGAATAGCTGTGCTAAGCGGCAAGGGTGGCACAGGAAAAACACTGGTATCGGTGAACTTGGCCGCGGTATCGAGAGAATCCATATATTTAGACTGTGATGTAGAAGAGCCAAATGGACATCTGTTTTTCAAGCCTGAAGGAATTCAAGAAGAAGAAATATCAGTAAAGATTCCAAAAGTGGACAATGAATTATGCAATGGATGCCGTAAATGCGTTGATTTTTGCAAATTTAATGCCCTTGCTTATATTAAAAATAAAATGATTGTCTTTGACGAGGTTTGTCATTCCTGCGGTGGCTGTATCTTGGTTTGTCCCCAAAAGGCAGTAACAGAGAAAGAAAAGGTTATTGGTAAAGTTCAAAAAGGAGCTTCAGAACAAGTGGCGATATACACTGGAATACTAAATACCGGTGAAGCCTCTGGTATTCCTATCATTAAAAAGCTACTTTCCGAGGAAAATGCGCAAGCAAGTAAACAGATTATTATTGACTGTCCACCAGGAAGTGCCTGTATCGTAATGGAAAGCATAAAAGATGCAGATTACTGCATACTGGTAGCTGAGCCAACGTTGTTTGGTGTTCATAACCTTAATATGGTATACGATCTGGTCAAGCTATTTAATAAGCCATTTGGGGTGGTTCTTAACAAATGTTTGGAAGAGGAAAACCCAGCAGAGAAGTTTTGTCTCGAAAATAGTATAAAGATATTAGGTCGGATTCCTTTTGACAATGAACTCGGAACCTTAAACTCAAATGCAGAAATTGCTGTTAATAAAGATGAAAAGTACCGAGAACTGTTTTCTTCTCTGCTTAACACGGTGACAAAGGAGGTGCAGCATGAAACAACTACTAATCCTTAGCGGCAAAGGCGGCACCGGAAAGACCACAATAGCAGGTGCGTTTATAAAGCTTACTGATGCCAAGGCATATGCAGATTGTGATGTAGATGCCCCTAACCTGCACCTCATTACCAGGTGGAATGCTGAACCAGCAAAAACAGACTATTATGGGTTGCCAAAAGCAGAAATAAACCCAGAATTATGTACCCAATGCGATCAGTGCAGACAAAACTGCTGGTTTGATGCTATTTCAATAGATGAAAAATATAAAGTGGATCCTTTTGCATGTGAAGGCTGCGGCGTTTGCGAATATGTTTGTCCGGTGGAAGCGATAGCTATGATACCAGCAGTAGCTGGGAAATTGATGTTGTATTCTGATGGAGAAAAAGTATTTTCAACAGCACAACTCAAAATGGGCAGTGGTACCTCCGGAATGCTTGTCACTGAGGTAAAAAGACAAATGAAGTCAGCAGCAGTTGATACTGGGCTTGCAATTATTGATGGATCTCCGGGAATAGGCTGTCCTGTCATTGCATCACTTAGTGGCGTAGATATGGTTTTGATAGTCGCAGAACCTTCCATATCAGGTATCAGCGATATGGAGCGCATTATAAATACAGCAGAGAAATTCGGAACAAAGATAGCTGTATGTATAAACAAATATGATACCAACATTGAAAACACAAAAAGGATTGAAGAGTTCTGTATAAAAAAAGGGCTGCCTTTTATCGGCAGTATACCCTTTGATTCTAATGCGGTAAAAGCTATAAATAATGGTCAAACCATTGTAGACATAGACTGCACATCAGGGACGGCGGTTAAAGAGGTCTATCACAAGACAATGAATCTACTCTTTGAAAAAGGTTGTGGATAAAGTAAGCAGCAGCGCAACAAAAGTAGAACTTGGGTCTTCATTCGAGGACGTGATTCATGTAATGGGCTTACCGGATAGAATCGATTATGGTGCATACAGTACAAAGTACTATATTCGGTGGACCTATGGTTCTTCTTTTATTGAATTTAATATGAATGGAAAAGTAAGGTTGTGGAATAATGCAGGCTTAAACTTGAAAATTAAATAAAGTGGAGATTTAGGTCAATAGGGGATGGTTGTTTTGTAATAAAAATAATCATCCTCTTTTCTTTGCTCGTGCTGCCAAATTTCACGTAGTTACTCCATCTTAAGCCGGGCTACCTCTCCTAAGGTCGGGTTCTTTCTGTCCTTTTTGTCCCATTAGTCACTGTACCTAAGAGTATCTCCTTTAAAATTACTGATTGCGGCAGGATTTTTAAGAATGTTGCTGAATACTAAATATTAGGTGCAAGTTCCTATAAGTTACTAATGATATGGGGAGAGATTTTACTTTATGAACAGCAATGCAAGACACATAGATATTCTGGAGCATATATTACCTGGAGGTGAGAAATATTTGGGGTAAAGTATTGCTAAAGAAGATAATTGCAGGAATCCTATTTACGGGAAGTATGTTGTTTGCTATTTATGTTGGGATTATGCTACTTAACAAAAATATTGTATTTACTGTAAAAGCATTTATTATATGTGCTGGTGGGGTTTGCATTCCCATGGCAATTGCTACATATTTACTGGCTTCGTGTATTAATGAAATGATAAAACGATTTAAAATAATAAAAGCGTTCTTATTTATTATATTTATTTTTTATATTATGGGATTAGTAAATGTGTTATTTATACGATATCGTCATTTTGGAGCTATAAACATTGGTTTAGTAAACATTGCTGGATACGCTAAATGGAACGTAAATTATATTCCTTTTAAAACTATTGGGAACTATTTAAATCTACATCTTAATAACTCAATAAACAGAACAATACTAATTGAGAAACTTCTTGGTAACATATTTTTATTTGCTCCTGTAGGAATTTTACTTCCATTCACCAATGGATTGGATTAAGATTTCGCTAACGTTTCCTAACATTGCACAGGTATGTCTCTTTAGCTACCTTTGAACTGCAACTTAATTATTTAATGTAGTTGCCATATTTACAAAAGAGTTTGTCATAGATATAATTATAATTGATTAGAAGTATTAGGTAAAACTTCACTAGCGTAGGAGCCGGACAGCGAGTAGAAAATGAATCTTGTGACTGGGCTTTGAAGTAGGCTGGATAATCATAACTTAAAAATTAATTAATAAAATAGACTATGGTGGTGGGAAAATGATAATAAAGGTAAGTAACTTGGTAAAAAACTATGGTGATTTACGAGCGTTAGACCACTTATCCCTTGAAATAAAAGAAGGTGAAATCTCTGGTCTATTAGGTCCTAATGGCTCTGGTAAATCTACTGCCATTAATTGTATCCTTTCATTGCTGGAGTATGATAGTGGTGAGATTGAAGTTTTCGGAAAGCCAATGTCTCCGGACGCGTACAGCATAAAAAAAGATATTGGGATAGTCATGCAAAATGTTGCGGTATTTCAAGAATTAACTGTATATGAAAATATTGATTACTTCTGTGGTCTTTATGTTGGAGATAAAAATAGAAGAAAAAATCTAGTAATGGAAGCAATTGATTTTGTAGGTTTAGAAGATTTCACAAAATTCTATCCTAAAAAGCTTTCAGGAGGACTTCTTAGAAGATTAAACATAGCTTGCGGAATTGCTCATAAACCCAGACTTATTATTTTAGACGAGCCAACGGTGGCTGTAGATCCACAAAGCCGTAATAGAATACTAGAAGGAATCGTAGAGCTTAACCGACAGGGAGCTACCATTGTTTACACCTCTCATTATATGGAAGAGGTGGAGAGAATATGCACACGTATTACGATCCTTGATAAGGGAAAGCCAATCGCGACAGGGACAAAAGAAGAGTTAAAGGATATGATCTCAATTAGTGAAAAAATCACTGTAGAGACGTCAGCTATTACACCGGAGCAATTGGCAAAAATAAATACTTTAGAATGCATTGCATCTGCTCAATACAAAGATGATCTTTTGGTTGTCATATCAGAAAAGGGGAAAAACAATATAACTGAAGTTTTAAATTTTCTTCATTCAGAGGAAATTGCTTATGATAAAGTCATTACAGAGCTTCCCACTTTAAACGATGTTTTTATTGAATTAACAGGGAAAGAGCTTAGGGATTGAGGTGGAGAGAATGTTTAAACATATTTTTATAAACAGGCTTAAGGTATTATTAAGGAATAAAGAAGTGATTTTTTGGACTTTAGTATTTCCTATTGCGTTAGCCACTTTTTTCAACCTATCATTGTCCAACATGGCGACTGTTGAAAGCTTTGAGCTGATCCCGATAGCTATAGTAGAGAATGACGAATATGATAAGAATTTTAGTTTTCAAACTGCAATGACAGATGTGTCACAAGGTGAAGATCCTCTTTTTCATACTACTTTGACTACTGAAGAAGAAGCTATAAAGCTGTTAGAAGATAGTAAAATTGATGGGTATATTATCTTAAATCCATCGGTTGAACTTATTGTAAAGGAATCCGGCATCAATCAAAATATAATCAAGAGCTTTTCTGATACTTATATGCAACTAACTTCGTCTGCAAATTACATATTATCAAGCAATCCACGAGTGGCGCAAGATTTTTATAATTCTCTAACTGAGTGGAAGACCTACACAAAAGAAACACCTTTAACTAGCTCAGAACCAAACAATTTGCTCAGTTATTTCTATGTACTAATTGCTATGTCTTGCTTTTACGGAAGTACCTTTGGTAATAATGAAATAATGTATATACAGGCAAATTTATCTACATTAGCTGCGAGGATTAATATCGCCCCAGTCCACAAATTAAAGATATTTTTTGCAAGCATGACCGCATCTGTGCTGATTCATTTTGCAGAACTGTTGATATTGTTGGTCTACCTTGTTTTTGTTCTCAATATTGATTTTGGAACAAAAACCGGGTTAGTCCTTTTAAGCACTTTTATAGGTTCTATCACAGGAATATCATTTGGTGCTTTTATTAGCGCATTTAGTAAAAAAGATGAAAACACTAAGACAGGGATTTTAATAGGAATTACTATGCTTTGTTCGTTTCTTGCTGGTATGATGTATCAAAACATGAAATATATTATCGCTAGGAATGTTCCTTTACTGTCGTATTTGAATCCTGTTAATTTATTGACAGACGCTTTTTATTCTCTCTACTATTATGACACTTTAAAAAGATATACTTTGAATATGGCATTACTGATACTCTTTATAGCTATATTCTGGGCTGCCACTTACAAATTAATAAGGAGGCGTAAATATGCCAGTATTTAATTTGTGTCTCAAGATAATAAAGAAAAATGTGCCTATATTGTTAATTTACTTAGTAGTATTTTTGTGCATGTCAATTATGGTTTCAGCTTCTTTATCTAAGGAGCTAGGTGATGTCAAGTCATTTGTGCCAACAAAAGCAGATGTAGTTTTTATAAGTGATGAGGATACCCCTTTGGTTCGCGGTATGAGAGATGAATTAGAAAAGTCGGCAAATTTTATTGAAATTCCCTATGAGAAAGAGGCATTAGCAGATGCTTTGTATTTTCGTAATGTAACCTCAATTATTCATGTTGAAAGCGGATTTACACAAAGTTTTATGAGTGGGGAGAATGTAGCGGTAAAGATAACAAACATCCCCAATTCCTTTTCAGCAGTACATGTGGGAATGAATATTAATCAGTATCTAAACACAGCCAGCTTATACGTAAAATGGATGGATGAAATTTCAGAGGAAGTATTGGTCGATCTTGTAAAAAAGGATCTTGGCATAAGCACAACAGTAATAATACCTAAAAAAGCTGCAGAGAAAGCAAATACGAATTTTAATGTCTATTACTTCAATTTTTTAGCCTATTCGCTTCTATCAGTTCTTATTCTGGGCATAGGCTCTATTATGCTTATTGTTAACCAACCTGATATAAAGATGCGGAATAATAGTTCGCCATTTAGCATTACCCGCATTAATTCTCAAATTATACTGGGTATGTTTATTTTCATAGTGGTGAGCTGGTTTATTATGATCATATTTAGCTTTTTATTAAATTTTAATAATAGTATAAACAAAAATATGATTTATTTTTTACTTAATTCATTGGCGTTTACTTTTTCATCTGCTGGTCTCAGTTTTTTAATTAGTAATAGCATCAATAGCAAGGATGCTGTTATGGCTGCATGTACTGTTGTCACATTGGGAATTTCGTTTATCAGTGGAGTCTTTGTGCCTCAAGAACTCTTAGGTGATGTTACACTTAAAATTGCTGCTGTTACACCCACTTACTGGTATGTTAAGGCAAACAATCAGATTGGAGCATTGTCAAATTTTAACTTCGAGAAGCTATTGCCATCGTTTTATTGTATGATAATTCAAATTTGCTTTGGTATATTGTTTTTTGCATTAGCACAGATCATCACCAAAAGGAAACGAGTTACACGATAAAGAATTTGTTTCAAATTCTCTAAATAGGGGTAATTAATATGTGCTTTTTGGTTTATAACGAATAGAAGGATGTCTTTTGCCTCCTATGGCAGAGATAATCTGGCATTATAGCTATTTAATAATTTTGAAAGGGGTAAATGTAGATGAAGGCAGCAGTTAAATTTTTCAAATGTGAAATATGTGGTAATATGGTGGGGTTGATTAAAAATGGTGGAGGACAGCTCGTTTGTTGTGGACAGCCTATGACTTTGCTTGAAGCTAATACTTTTGATGCATCCAAAGAAAAGCACGTTCCGGTTGCCATAAGAAAAGATGGTAAAATATATGTGGAGGTAGGGTCTGATGCTCATCCAATGACAGAACAACACTATATCGAATGGATTGCTGTTGTAACTGACAATGGTACAGAGAGAATATCGCTTTCGCCAGGTGACCAGCCTAAGGCTGTTTTCTGTGATAAGGAAAATGCAGATGTTTATGCATATTGTAACCTCCATGGCTTGTGGAAGTCTGATGTAAAATAGAGGATTATCTTATTGGTGAGGATAAACTCGTGAACTAAATTGTTATTGTTATTGTAAGAATTCCAAAATGAACATATACAGTAGCCATTATTTGATTATAAATAATGGCTACTTCCAATTGGAAGATAAAAATGTCTTATTTAATAATCCATCATGAAAAGTATTCCATTTTCAATATAATAGATATTTTTTAATTAATATAGGTTTTGCACTATGAAGTAAGAAAATAACTATTTACAAATTAATATAATTTAATTATCATGTAATTACTTAATATACTATCATTTTTACATCCAACACGATTATACCTTTTAAACAGGAGGTGATTCCATTGCGGTAAGTAGAATTATCTTTTCTTCATAAAGGCAAAAACATACAAAACAAAAATGTATATTTTAACTAGTTAATCTATCTTGTCTGAGCTAGAGAAATCTGTGTCATTAACAATAAGGGGTGTTAAAAAATGAAATGTAAAATGAAAGGCGAAAAAATAATAGGGATAATTCTCATATTGGCAATCACAATCTCTTTATTTCCCTTACTGAACCTTAATGCAGCAGGTGCACAGACATTATTATTTGAGGATTTTGAAGATCAGACAGCAAATGGCTGGACTGTTGAAAGAGGGCAATGGTCAATTGTAAATTTCGGCTCTTCGTATAAATATGATACGCAGGATGAAGATAACATTGCTCGTTCCTATGTAGGCGAATCATCATGGAGCAATTACAGTGTTGAGGTTGACCTAGAGGTTAACAGCTGGGGAAGCGCAAGCAGCATGCTTGTAGGTGTAATGGGTAGGTATTTGGATTCTGACAACTATTATATGTTTGTGTACGATAGTGGTCAGCTTAAGATCAGGAAAAAAGTATCCGGCTCAATTATAGATATAGCTTCAAGGAACTTCACTTTTTCCTTAAATGACACATATACATTTAGAGCTGAGCTTAGTGGTTCAAATCTAAAGCTTTATGTAAATGGTGCAGAGCAGCTGTCAATAAATGATAATACCTTTAGTAGCGGGAAAGCCGGTCTTATTACATGCTATGCAAATGCCAAATTTGATAATGTGCTTATACAGACTGAAAGTCAAAGCCCTGTTCTATTATTTGAGGATTTTGAAGATCAGACGGCAAATGGCTGGACTGTCGAAAGAGGGCAATGGTCAATTGTAAACTTTAGCTCTTCGTATAAATATGATACGCAGGATGAAGATAATATTGCCCGTTCCTATGTAGGAGAATTATCATGGAGCGATTACAGTGTTGAGGTTGATCTGGAGGTTAACAGCTGGGGAAGCACAGGAAGCAGGCTTGTAGGCATACTGGGAAGGTATGCGAACGCTGACAATTACTATATGTTTGTATATGATAGCGGTCAGCTTAAGATAAGGAAAAAAGTATCCGGCTCAATTACAGATATAGCAGCAAAGAACTTCACTTTTGTATTAAATAACACATATGTATTTAAAGCTGTGCAAAAGGGTTCAAATCTAAAGCTTTACGTAAATGATGATGAGCAGCTTTCGATAAACGACAATACCTTTAGCAGCGGGAAAGCTGGTCTTGTTACATGTTATGCAAATGCTAAGTTTGATAATGTGGAAATATGCTCATTAATTTCGGAAACTGACCCGACACCAACACCTGATCCAACATCAGGTCCAACGCCAACCACTGATCCAACACCAACGCCACCTCCCGGAGGGCAAACAGATACATTTGGTATTAAAATGCTTTACCCAACCAAACAGGGTGGAGATGAGTGGTTTATGGACATGAATAATCCCGCTAAGGATACCAGCCGCTTTGACCCAAAGACAACTATAACAAAAAACTCCGATGGCTCATGGAAAACGAAGTCTGATAAAGTTCGCATGAATGTATTTATAGCCAAAGGATATCATCCTGAGAGAATTGATACGTATAATCAGGCATTACTTGCACAAAAAGGCTATATGCAGGATCCTGAGGATTGGAAAAATGTTGAGATGACAGGATATGTAAAAGTCAATTCATATTCGGGGGATGACAACTTTGCTTGGTATGCACGTGGTGGAAGACATTATGATGGTGAAATGCATGAAGGTACGTGCTACAAAGGCGACCTATATTATAGCGGCAGAACACGTTTTGCAAAAGAACAATGGCACCCAAGTGGATATTCCTATGCTTCCAACTATAATAACAGAATTCCAGATCTTGATGACAGGTGGGTTGGAATCAAAACTATTATGTATAATTTTGAAAAGGATGGTAAGACGTGTGTAAAGCTTGAGCTGTGGGTGGATGAAAATCAAACTAAAACCTCTTGGACAAAAATAAATGAATATATTGACGATGGTGGATGGGGCGATGAAGCGTGGCCACTATCAGGAAATGGAGGTCCTCCATACGCAGATGAAGATCAGATTATAACTTGGGGAGGTCCAACAGCTACCTTCCGATGGGATAGTGCAACCAACACAGACTTTAAATGGTTCAGCGTCAGGGAGATTCAGCCTCCACAGTAATTGACCTAATGTTTTATAGTAAACTTTATTGTTTATTAAGTTTTAACACGATGAAATAATCACTTACTTCTGCATATAAATAAAAGTAAAGGATTGGATTCATCATTAAAGTATGATAAAGTAATAAGGAACTATCCATGTTCTGTGGATTCTATGTACGAACATGGGTAGTTCCAAGTATAGGTTTTTCCTTATAAATGTAGTCCTTATGTAAAGTGAGAGATTCGATGCTTCTGAGAGTTTATAGACATTAGTTCTAAGAACAAGGAGATTGTTATGAGGATGTTTAATCTAATATTAAAGAAATCATATAATAAATATCTGTTTTGTTTTCTTTTAATTATTTGTTTGTTTTCAATTGCTTATATACTAATTTATCAAAGATATCAAAACTTAATAAAGAATGAGATAAATAGTAATAGATGTGAAGTTGTTTCTAGGATAGGCAAAGATATAGACCAGAATGTGTATGAAGTTTTGAAACTTATTTACCAGTCTAAAGATGATTCGGATTTATACAAAATAGATGAAAAGGACAAAATAAGCCATTTCGATTATTCTATGATACAAAGGTATATAGCACGTAATACTATAGTCAACTCGTTTGTAGAAGATATAGTTTTTTATATTAAGGATGACAATGTTATAATTAACAAAGAAGGAAGCTTTAATTTTGACCAGTTTTTTGAAAGATACATGATAAATTCAAGCAAAAACAAGTATTTTTGGAAGGAGTACTTAAATAGTATAATTAAACCACATAATACAGGGACAATAGTTTTTCCGGTTAACACATATGAAACAAAAGTTTTCCCTGATAAAATTATTGAAAGAGATTTGGCCATTTTTACTGCTGACAATCGTATGTTTGAAAATATGTGCTTTATGGTCTTAATAAACACTGACAAGATTGATCTATTATGCGGTTCAGATTTTATTATTTATGACAATGATTCAAAAAGTATCATATATAATAGCAATAAGTATGATATTGATATTAATAAAATAATTGATAATTTAAGTATGAACCAAAACTCCATTAAATTAGACACCTCTCAAAAGAGAGACTATTGTGCTTATTACACAAAATCATCACATTACAATTGGTTTTATATAAAGATAATTCATGAGGATATAATATATACTGGTCTGGAAAGCTATAACAGGAGCACTATTGTTATAATATCATTACTATTTGTAACAACTGTACTATTATCATGCTTTTTTTCGAAAAAACTTTATAAACCGATAAAAAAAATAGTTGATGTGATAAGCCCTGCAGCGGCTAAAAGCACAAACAATGTAAGTGATACACAAAAAATTTATGATTACATAGATTATACACATGATAGCTATATGTCCATAGAGCAAAAACTAGTAAATATTAAAAGGACTTGCAGGGAATCTATTTATGATAGACTTATAAGAATACCTGATATTTATATAGATGAAAACATACTTAATGAGCTGAATATAAAAAGCGATAGTTTTGATCAATTTCTAATTATAAACTACCAAGTTATGTATAAGAATAAATTTAAAGAAATATCATTTTCTGAACACAATAGTTATGAGAAAGTTAACATAGTAGTTAAAGAACTTATAGACGCGACAATAAGTGATATGAACCTAGTGAAATACACCTTCAGAATCGGCATCAATTCATATGTTTCAATAGTAACAATAAATGGCGGAAAATTTAATCGAAAATTGTTTGAAAATAATATTGTCAGAATTTTAAAAAATGACTACGAATATTTTTATATAAGATTTTCAGTAAGTGAAGTTTACCAAGGAATCAGCAATTTAAAACAAGCATGTGATCAAGCGATATGGCTAAACCAATATTGTTCTTTAATCGAAAAAACCCAATTTATTACCAGCTCTAAAATTGATGACATTCAAAAATTTCACATACCCAAAAAAACAGTAGATAAAATGAAGTGTCTTTTGGAGTTAGGAATATCGCATAGGACAAAAGAATATATGACTGAAATATTTGAATATTTTGAAGCAAAGGAAACCCCACTTTTGCATATAAAAAGATACTATGTTTCAGTGTTTAATGAATTATTTAAATTATCTGACGATGGAGTACTTGATATAAAGCTTATAGATAGTTTATATATGAATTTAGATAGGTGTGAGGTGCGGGAAGATTTTGAAAAGCTGCTCAACAATATGAGTGATATAATGTATGATAATATAGAATGCAAAAAGACATATGGGCATAATGCAGTCGATAAAATGGTGCAGTATATAAATGAAAATTATGATAAAGAGATATATCTTGATATGTTCGCCAATATGTTCAAATTGTCACCGAATTATCTTTCAAGGTTGTTTAAAGATAGTATGGGTATTAATTATACAGAGTTTGTTAGCAAAGTTCGTATTAGGACTGCAAAAAGCATTCTTGAAGAACGTAAAATAAGAACAAAGGATCTTTCAGCAATGGTTGGTTATAGAGATTCTAATACATTTATTAAGGTTTTTAGGGAACATACAGGTGTTTCGCCTGGCGAATACCACAAACTTAAACAAATTTATCAAGACAACAATATATACCCTTAATAGTATTAATTGTCCCCATAAAGTCGTAAAAATGTTTTTTAACTACAGATAAACTTTGCAGTGAATTGCACATGCAATTCGGACTCAAAGATGGGACAAGAAGCAGAAAACTGTCTATGGAGCACTAAATGATATAAAAAGTTGGGGGGTTAAATAGTTTGAAAAAGGTTGTTGCTGCTCTTGTGATATGCTTTTTAAGTATGAGTATATTATCAGGCTGTTTCATTAATGAGGTAGTACACGAAGCAAAGAAGAATAGCATCTTCCAAACAACCGATGCTGTGGAAATTGAGCTTGATCTATTGATATCATTTCATCCAAGCTGGCCTTATAATGAAGACTGGTGGATATGGAAAGCAATAGAAGAGGAAACTAGTGTTAAACTCAATACAGTTGCTGTACCCAATAATGAATATATTGATAAGGTTAACCTTGTTATTACATCAGGAAACATGCCGGACATATTCACAGTAGGACCTGCATCTTCCAGAAGATTGGGGGCAGACGGAGCTTTTTTGGAATTATCATCTTTTATTGAACGAATGCCCAACTTCAAAAATTTCATAGAATACTCCCCTGAAACCTACCACGCTGCACTGGATGCTGATGGCAATTTATATTGTTTTCCATACTACGGTATGGGAGAAACCAACAGAAGAGGTTGGTTGTGCCGGGAAGATATATTTAAGAAACATAACTTGCAGCTGCCAAAAGATTATAATGAGCTTTACAAGGTTCTTGTAAAGCTGAAAGAGACATATCCTGATTCATACCCCTTAGGATTCAGATCCGGAATTAAACAGTTTGAAATGATAGGGCCGCAATGGAATACAAGTGATGATTTTTACTATGATTTCGATAAAAAAGAATGGCGATACGGTCCTATCGAAGACAGCTTCAAAGAATTGGTTATATTCTTTAACAAGTTGTTCAAAGAAGGTTTAATGCCGCCAGACTGGTTGACGATTACTACTAAACAGTGGCAGGACTTAATGTCAACAAATTGCAGCTTTGTTACAATTGACTACATAGGCAGAATAGATTTTTTCAATATTCCTATGAGAAGCGTCAATTCCGACTATAAGTTGTCTTATATGCCGCCGCCTGCAGGTAAGAATGGTAAACAGATATTTGCATACTCTCATTTTGCTGAAGGTGGTGTGGAAATAGCTTCTACATCTAATAAAGTTAATAGTATTATAAAATTATATGATTTCCTTTACTCAGAGGAAGGAAAGGAGCTTACAAGCTGGGGTAAGGAGGGAGAAACCTATACTATTGTTAATGGTGTAAGAAAATTTATTAATGTCAATGAAATGGCTGATATTAGAAAGAATTATGGCATTACTACCAACGGCGCAGGTGTATATTTTGATTACAGTTCACATATGAGCACATTTTCTGATGAGCTTAATACTGCAATTATTGAAAGTACAAAATATGATGGAAAGAGGCAGCCAAGTGCAGTATTTAAGCGGGAGGAACTTAATGGAAGTGCTGTTGCAGACACTGCTATTAAAAAACATAGAGATGAAAATATTGCAAAATTTATATTAGGCGAAAGAGATATTAAAGAATGGGCTAACTATGTTGCAGAGATGAAGAAACTTGGTGTTGATGAAATACTAAATCTATACAGCGCTGCATATAATCGTATGACAAATATTAACTAGAAGCCGAAAAAGACACATCAGTTAAAAAATATTTAATTTTATGAATGCAGGAAATAGATGCTGCCTTTTGTTAATAGAGGCAGCATCTTATTTATTGTCTAGGAAAGTATACTTTCCTAGACAATGGGGATTGCAAAGGGGAAGCCCCTTTGCTGCTTTAAGGAGGGTTTTTTTGGATGCGGAGCATCCGTCGAAGCGAACCATAAGGTTCCCTAGCGAAAAAAAGTGGCATAGCCCACTTTTTTAAGTTATAATGGTCGAGACTCAACAGTCATCAGTGTTTTAATAAAAGATAGGTTAAAATTGACTTTATAGTATTTATCAACGATCACATAATAATACGATAATATTGGAATTAAACTATATACAAATCCTTCTAAAAGCAATTATTATTATACTATAGGACTACGAAAAAGTTCAGCAGCTGATTTAGTAGGCTCCAATAAGCGCATAAAAATTTTTGAAGGGATGGTATTATAGTGAAAAGTAATGTATCAATTGCCTCAGCTTCATTAAATAGAAAAGCAAATTTTGCTGCTAAGAAAAAACTTGCTTTAAAAAGATTTAATGAAGGAAAGTATTTACTGCTACTATTCTTGCCTTGTCTGGTTTACTATATTATATTTAGATACCTGCCCATGTACGGTATTATTATATCCTTTAAAGATTATAATCTTTTTAGGGGAGTGTTTGCCAGTAAGTGGGTTGGTCTAAAATATTACCGTATGTTTGTTAACAATCCTGATTCATTTGAAATTATTAGAAATACTTTCTTGCTTGGAGTTTATAAGCTGTTTTGGGGATTCCCGGCCCCAATAATGTTTGCTCTTGTTTTGAATGAAGTGAGAAATATTAAGTTTAAAAGGGTTGTGCAGACCATTAGTTATTTACCCCACTTTATGTCTACTGTTGTAGTAGTTGGTATGCTGCTTCAATTTCTTTCCCCGAGGTCAGGCTTTATAAACAGAATAATTATGTCATTAGGGGGAGATATGATCAACTTCATGTCTGATCCAGGGTGGTTCAGAACTGTATACATAGCATCAGGAATATGGAGATCAGTTGGGTGGAGCGCGATAATATATTTGGCAGCATTAACATCAATAGATACATCGCTATACGAGGCGGCAATAATAGATGGTGCAAATAAGTTCAGGCAGATATGGCATGTTACATTGCCAGGTATAGCAAATACAATAATTACACTATTTATTTTAGATACTGGAAATGTATTGGATATCGGGTTTGAAAAAGTATTTTTAATGTATAACCCAGCAATTTATGAAACAGCAGATGTCATTGGCACTTATGTCTACAGGGTAGGCCTTGTTCAGGGGAACTTCAGCTATGCGACAGCAATAGGTCTTTCAAAGTCGTTAGTTTCACTTGTTATAGTAGCTGCTGCTAACTATTTGGCTAGGAAATTCTCAGATACAAGTATTTGGTAAGGGGAGGATGATTACATGAGAACATCTAAATTTGGTTATATTTTCACAATACTTAAAATTGGTTTTCTGTTGTTTATAGTCGTTATAACGCTATACCCATTTCTTAATATGATAGCAGTTTCTTTAAGCAAGGATATTTATATTTTAAGGAATCAGATAGGCATTATACCTAAGGGTTTAAACTTCAATACTTATAAAACAGTGCTAAAAGATACTCGGATACTAAAGTCCTATTACAACACCATAGTTTACGTAGTCTTAGGAACCTCTATTGCCCTTTCTGTTACTGCAGCGGCTGCGTTTGCATTGTCAAGTCCAAAACTTCCATTTAGGAAGGGGTTTACCCTTATGATAGTCTTTACAATGTTTTTTGGTGGGGGAATGATACCAACATACCTTGTTGTCAAATCACTTAAAATGATTGACACAATTTGGGCTGTGATTATTCCCGGGAGCATATCAACTTGGAATATAATCCTAATGAGATCCTTCTTCTCGGCAATTCCAAAAGAGCTAGGAGAATCAGCTAGAATGGATGGACTTAAGGATATAGGTGTTTTCTGGTACATAATACTTCCATTATCTAAAGCAGCACTCTCAACTATAGGGTTGTTTTATGCTGTTGGCTACTGGAACTCATTCATGGGTCCATTTATATATCTGACAAAACCGGATAAATATCCTCTGCAGGTTATCTTGCGGCAAATAGTTATCGCTAACGAATACATAGGTGATGTAACAGGTATTAGTGGCGATACACTTATCATACCTGAAGCTTTAAAATTCGCAACAATAGTTGTATCCACGCTCCCAATAATTTGCGTATATCCGTTTTTACAAAAACACTTCGTTAAAGGGATTATGCTAGGGGCGGTGAAAGGGTAGGGAGTGTGAAAGATCATGAAGTTATTTGGTGATTGTTTGAGCGGCTCATGTGGTTGCTGCTTATGTTGTTTCAAACCGCCACAGTGCGTTTGTAAAATAAATAATCAGGAGGTTTAGTTATGAAAAAAGTAGTTGTTAGTCTGTTGATATGCTTTTTAATGGTAAGTATATTACCAGGATGTGTTACGAATGAGGGGGGAACAGATGGAAAAGGTGGTAGTACTAGCAGCTCGCCAGATTTGAATGAGCCGGTAGTTGAGCTTGAAATGTTGACTTCATCCCATCCTAGCTGGCCACATTTAGATGACTGGTGGATATGGGACGCAATTGAAAAGACAACCAATGTCAAACTCAATATAGTTGCTACACCAAATACCGGGCACACAGAGAAGGTTCACCTGACTATAGCATCAGGAAATTTACCAGATCTATTTACCGTCGGACCAGGAACTGCCCGAAATATTGGAGCTGATGGTGCGTTTCTGGAATTAAAACCCCTTATTGACAGAATGCCCAACTTTAAAAAGTTTATAGAATTCTCCCCTGAGACGTATGAAGCTGCGCTGGATGCTGATGGGAATCTTTATTGTTTTCCAACCTACGGTATGGGAGAAACCAACAGAAGAGGCTGGATGTACCGTGAGGATTTATTTAAGAAACATAACCTCGGGATACCTAAAGATTATAATGAGCTCTACCAAGTTCTTGTAAAACTTAAAGCAGAATACCCCGAATCATTCCCTCTTGGGTTCAGGTCTAATATAAAGCAGTTTGAAATGATTGGACCACAATGGAACACGAATCAATATTTATACTACGATTTTGATAAAGATGAATGGCGTTACGGTCCAATTGAAGACAGTTACAAAGAGATGGTAATATACTTTAACAAACTGTTTAAAGAAGGCTTGATGCCACCTGACTTCATGTCAATTGCGGCTAAAGAGTGGCAAGATTTAATGACTACAGATACTAGCTTTGTTACACTTGATTATGTAGGGAGAATTGACTTTTTTACACCCACAATGAGAGAGGAAAATCCAGACTTTAAGTTGAGTTACTTGCCGCCACCAGCAGGTAAAAATGGTAAACAGTTATTTGCATATTCCCATATTGCAGACGGCGGGGTGGAAGTAGCTTCTACTTCTAAAAAGGTCGATACTGTTGTTAAACTATATGACTTCCTTTACTCCGACGAGGGCAAAGAGCTTACTAGTTGGGGTAAGGAAGGAGAAACCTACACTGTTGTAAACGGTCAAAGAAAGTTTATTGATGTCACTGAAATGGCTGACATAAGAATAAAATATGGTATTACAACTGGTGGTGCAGGTGTGTTTTTTGATTACGGAGGACACATGAGTACATTTTCTGATGAGCTTAATGTAGCGATAACCGAAAGCAGAGAATATGATGGGAAGAGGCAGCCGACTGTAGTATTTAAACAGGAGGAGACTGATGAGAGGTCTGTCGTAGACACAGCCTTGAAGAAGCACAGAGATGAAAATATCGCAAAATTTGTAATCGGAACTAGAGATATAAGTGAATGGGACGATTATGTAGCGGAAGCCATGAAGCTTGGTGTTGAAAGAATGCTTGAATTACAGAAAATAGCACATGACCGTAAAATGAAGTAAAATGTTAGTTTTTTAATTAGAGATACTGCCTTCGATTATTGAGGGCAGTATTTTTTTGGCGGATTAGACCTCTTTCAAAAAGAAAGGAATTTTCTTTTCGAAACAAAGTTAATGTTTATAAGTAATGCGTGTGAACATTAAGTGAATAAAGTCAAAATCAATAGCATATTAAATGTTTCTTGTATTCTGCAATGAATTTACAATATAATAAATAATAATTGGAATTACTTATTATTAAAAAAATATATTACAAGGAGATGCAAAGATTGAACAAAGAAAGACTAAAAAAGCAAATTGAGTTTATTACTGAAATTGATAAACTTAAGCAGATATATAGGCAGAATGTTGTAATCGGAACAAAAAGAAATGAAAATGATGCAGAGCATTCATGGCATTTAGCTGTAATGGCAATTCTGCTCTCAGAATATTTCATCGAAAAAGAAATTGACATGCTTAAGGTCATTAAAATGGTACTTATTCATGATATTGTGGAAATAGATGCAGGAGATACCTTTTGCTATGATAAGGAGGGTCAAAAAGATAAGGCAGAGCGCGAAACAAAGGCAGCAAAAAGGCTTTTTAACATTTTACCACAAGATCAGGCTTGTGAAATACGTGAGCTCTGGGATGAATTTGAAAACTTGAATACAGCTGAAGCAAGGTTTGCATCTTGCCTAGACAGGCTTCAGCCATTAATTTTAAATTACAATACCAGCGGGCATACATGGCAGAAGCCTGGAGTTACCAGTGCCAATGTAATGAAAAGAAATGAAATGTTGGAGGAAAACACTCCAAAACTTTGGGAATTTGTTTTAGAAGTTGTTGAGGACTCGATTTCAAAAGGTTATTTGAAGCGGTAGAGTTACAGAAATTGTTACTGCTCACATAACTGAATTAGAGATGATTGTTCATCTATTAGTTTACTTAGACCCTATGTGAACTAAAAAAAGTAAGCTCTCAATAAATGGAACATGTGGTACGATGTGACATTGTCATAAGTGGATCATATTTTCAATAAATGGAACATATTAAATTATTGATTATGCTTGCATGGAAGTGTATAATATTCCTAGCAAACTTAAAGCTATTAATTACTTTAATGAAGTTTCCATTTTGTCGAATTTCATTAGCTTCTAAAAATGCTGGAGCAACTAAAGTATTTGGTAGTAAATCATGAAGGAATTGCAGCTTATGTGGAAAGTACTTGCATAGGTTTTGAAGTTTAAATGCTTTGGAATGAATAATTATACAAGTAATGCAAAAAGTTTGTTGGAAAAAGTGGAAGGGTGTTTATAATAATTAAGCTAATATTGGGGGTATTATATGAAAAAATCTTATAATGCATTTGAAGTTGCACAAGCACAATTTGATAAGATATCCGAGAGAATCGGATTAGATGAAGCTACAAGTGATTTCTTGCGCCAGCCTATGCGTGAGTATCATTTAACTATTCCAATTCAGATGGATGATGGGAGTACAAAAGTATTCAAAGGATATCGCATTCAACATAATGATGCAAGGGGTCCAGCAAAAGGCGGAGTTCGTTTTCATCCGCATGAAACTGTAGATACAATTCGTGCTCTTTCCATGTGGATGACATGGAAATGTTCTGTAGTTGATATTCCGCTGGGTGGCGGAAAAGGTGGGATTATATGTGATCCTCGTAACCTGACTGAACGTGAGCAGGAGAGATTGTGTCGTGGTTGGGTGAGACAGCTTGCGCGAAATATGGGTCCGATCAGTGATGTACCTGCACCTGATGTGATGACAAACGGTAAACATATGTTGTGGATGCTAGATGAGTTCGAAACTATACATGGAGGCAGATATCCTGGCTTTATTACCGGAAAGCCTGTGGGTATGGGCGGATCCTTGGGGAGAACTGAAGCTACAGGTTTTAGTATTATATTTGTACTACGTGAAGCATTAAAAACTTTTAATATTAAAATTGACAATACAACTGCAAGCATTCAGGGCTTTGGCAACGTAGCACAGCATGCAGCTCAGAAATATAGTGAACTTGGCGGGAAAATAGTTGCTATTTCATGCTGGGACAATAAAGATAAAAAGTCTTATACTTTCAGGAGTAAGAATGGTTTAGACTTTAAATTTCTCAAGAATATAACTGATTCGTTTGGTTCAATACAAAAAGATAGGGCAAAGGACGCAGGCTATGAGATACTTCCTGGAGACGTGTGGATTGAGCAGGATGTAGATATAATTATTCCTGCAGCGCTGGAAAACCAGATAAATTCAGAAAATGTTCACAGGATAAGCAAACAAGTGAAGGTTATTGCAGAAGGCGCAAATGGGCCTACTACACCAGAGGCCGACGAAGTTATAAACGAACGAAACATATTTGTGATTCCCGATTTTCTTGCAAATGCCGGTGGAGTTACATGCAGTTATTTTGAGCAGGTTCAGTCGAACATGAACTATTACTGGGAGATTGAAGAAGTTATGAGCAAACTGGATACAAAGATGACGTCGGCATTTAAAGCTGTTTATGAACTGTCGGTAAGTAAGAACCTTTTTATGAGGGATGCAGCATACATTATTGCAATTAATCGTGTCGCACAAGCAGTTAAAAACAGAGGATGGGTATAATAACCTTTTAATTCTGAACTGAATGTTAGGAGAAGCGTGCTCGGAAAGCCCAGCACGCGTTATTTCTTATTGCGTGCATCTAATTTGCCCAAGATAATCAAAACGCAAATGAGAATTACATGTAAACTGAAATGAATAAAATTATAGATTGCAGGAGATTTATATATGTCAAAGCTTAAAGAACTGTTCTCACCTAAAGATATGACTGAGGGAACACCATGGAAACGGATTATTGAATTTTCGATTCCGATGTTGATTGGAAACATTGCACAGCAATTTTATAATACAGCCGACTCAATTATTGTAGGCAAATACGTTGGTGACAATGCCCTTGCTGCCGTAGGAAGTGCATTTCCAATACTAAATTTATTACTAGTATTATTTGTAGGCATTTCTATAGGCGCAAGTATAATGGTTTCCCAGTACTTTGGTGCAAAGGATCGTGAAAAACTTTCCCATACCGTAGGTGTGTGTATAACACTTACTTTCATAGCATCATTAATCATCATGGTAATTGGTCCCCTTACAGCACGCCCCATGCTTACATTCCTTAATACACCAGACTCGATTATAGATTGGTGCGAGGATTATCTCATAATTCTTTTTGTTGGTAGCCTAGGTTTCTTTTACTATAATATATTCTCAGGCATATTACGCGGGTTGGGTGACTCTGTTTCAGCATTGATTTTTCTACTAATCTCTACAGCACTTAATGTTGGGTTGGATATTTGGTTTGTCGCAGGATTTAATATGGGTGTTTCAGGAGTTGCGCTAGCCACTGTAATAGCTCAGGGAATTTCAGCGATTCTATGCTTTATAAAATTAATGAAGATGAAAGACTTATTTGATGTTAAGTTTAAAATGTTGGTACCAACAAAGGAGTACGCTGTCAAGCTATTAAAGCTTGGTATGCCTTCAGGATTAACTCAAGGGATATTTTCGCTTGCAATGATTGCTGTGCAGTCCTTGACCAATAGCTTTGGTGAAATGGTTATTGCCTGTAATGTTATAGTCATGCGTGTGGATGGATTTGCAATGATGCCTAACTTCAGCTTTGGTACTGCGATGACAACCTATGCAGGACAGAACATAGGTGCGAAAAAGATGGAAAGGGTGGACCAAGGAACAAAGGATGGTATCCGGATAGCGGTAGGAGTTTCAACAGTAATAACAATTATTATTCTTATTCTTGGTAAATATCTAGTAAACATTTTTACTGACACAGGAGAGCTTGTTGAATTGAGCATGCATATGATGCGTATTTTGGCAGTTGGGTACATTGCGATGGCTGTAACTCAGACTCTTTCTGGTGTAATGCGTGGTGCAGGTGATACTATAACACCTATGTGGATTTCGTTGATTGTTACAATAGTTTTACGTGTACCTATTGCTTATACAATTGCCTATTTTACACGTAGTATGGCATATCCGACAGGAAGACCTGAGGCAACTTATGTTTCTTTACTGATAGCATGGATATGTGGCGCAGTGATCACTTCGATTTCCTTTAAGAAGGGTAAATGGAGAGAGAAGAGTATTGCTGAAAAATAACTATATTGCAGAATACTTTGTCCATGGATTTGATGCATTTATCTGTGTTATCATTATGTTATCTACTGGATGTGACAAGGCTCTTGTCATTTTGCGCCGTATCTTGAACCGGACTATTTTTTCGCAGCATCAGATGCCATGATAATATTAAGATTACTACCATACTGAGGAACGATACGAAATATAAAAGCCTGAACTCAAGGTGTTCAAAGCCTCCATACCCAATACCCGAAAGATAATTAAGAAGTATTTTACCAGCTAATGGAGCAAAAAGCATGCCGAGTCCAAATGAGAAGTAATACCAACCTTCATAAATGGTTCTTCCTATTTTTGGCATAATGTCATACCGGTAAGCCATTACTGTTACTTGGAATCCCCCATATCCCACACCTGTAGCAAGGGATGATAAAAGAAGTAAAGCAACTGTCTTTTCTGTAATAAATGACAGGATAATTAATTCAACGGCAGTGAATAACATACATGCAGCTAAGACGAAATTGATTCCCTTTTTAGCTTGTACCCTGCTCCATATTTTGTTTGAAAATATCATTGATATCAGTGATATTGTATTTGCAGTTGATAAATACTTATAATCCAGATTAAGGTATTTTATAGTATAAACAGGTGTAAATGAAACCGACATAGTGTAGACAAGGAAAAAAATCATATTAAAAACAAGGAAATTTCTATACTTTTTATTTTTTAACGGACTAAAAAAGTTATCAAAATGATTTTTATCTTTCTGATCTTGAATTGAAACCTTTGTGTCAATATTTTTAAGTACAATGACATCGGATATTGATAGCAGGTAACTAATAAAGAAGACAATTAGAAAACCCAAATACCCCTTGTTAAAATAATCAATAATAAACCCGCCCGCAATTACCATTACGCTCATAAAAATCTTGGCCAAAAACATTCTCTGGTATATAAAGCTGCTCCTGTCTTTGTCAGATACGGCATCCATTGTCCATACAAGCCATCCTACACGATATATTCCCCAGGTTACATCAGAGATAACTACCAGAATACAAACCAGCGCCAGCATTACGTTTTTATTAATAATTATTAGAGGCAATAGTGAAATAAGGAATATAGTTGTCCTGGATAGAAAATTCATGGCCAAAAGGGCATTTTTATGATTTTTAAAGTGTCCAAAAATAAAAAAAGAAATTACCGATAAAATGGTAGAATAATTGGTGGAATTATTGATCATTGCAATCATGAAATCGGAAGCACCCAAGTGGACCATGTATCCTGATAAAATTACTCCAGTAGTCAGAACAAAAGCAGTGTTAATAATAAGTGCATCTAAAAGAAAAAGAAATTTATTTCTGTTGCTGTCAAATTTAATAAACTTCATAAAATGTCGAGTGGTAATATTGCGGTTCATAAGCTGTCTCCATTTAGAATACTTTGTTCATTTAAGTTATCAAAAAGCTTTAAATACTTTCTACTAACCTTGCTCCGGTGATAATACTAATCTTAATTTAAATCATTATATGATTATTCCCAAAAATAAGTTGAACACGCCTTCGCATACAATATATGCTGGCGATTAAATCGTTCGGACACTATATATTGTATGTGAAGTTCAACTAATATACTTTTTGTGTATTAATCATTATATCATTTAAAACAAGATTACATCAACAGGAGTAATTTTTTCCACTTTCAGGTTTATAGTAAAATAATTTTTCTATTCCATACTAAGGTAAATTGTATTACAATAAAAGAAATGATTGTTGCAAAAGCTTTGACAGGTTTTACGCGAAAAACTTTAATAGTAATTTGATTATAACCCAGAAGGTCACAAAGTGATTTTTAACTGCAAGTTATGCATGTATAAGCTTGAAGTAGCCTTCCTTGGAAGACTGGATAATCATAATACTAATTTGAGAAGCTAAAAAGGCAATCACTATTAAGTTTTACTATTTTGGAGCTAAGATGAATCAGAAAAAGAAAGTTGAGTGGACAAAACTTGATAATGCGTCAAAAATTTTTCCTGCAACCTGTAGCTATAAGGATACCAAGGTATTCCGGTTTACCTGTGAATTGCATGAAACTGTAGATGCAGATATTTTACAGGAAGCGCTGGATGTGACTATTGAAAAGTTTCCATTGTACAGATCTGTATTACGCAGGGGCATTTTCTGGTACTATTTTGAAAGTAGCGACATAAAGCCGGTGGTTGAGATTGAATCTAATCCAATTTGCGCATCTATTTATTTTAAAGAGAAAAAAAATTTATTATTTCGAGTGTTTTATTATAACAGAAGAATAAGTATTGAAGTGTTTCATGCATTGTCCGATGGAAAAGGTGCACTTGGGTTTATGCATACGCTAGTGAGTCATTATTTGTTCTTAAAGTACAGAGATGTGTTTGCAGGCAAAATACCTCAATTAACTGTTAATGCATCAATAAGTGAAAAAAAAGAAGACAGCTTTGAAAAATATTTCGCAGGTGGAAACGTTTTTAAGGCTATAAAAGAAATTAAAAGTATAAATAAAAATAAGAAGGCTTACCATATAAAGGGCACAAGAATGGAAGAAAACAGAATAAAGGTGATAGAAGGCAGCATGTCTGCTAAAGCTGTCCTAGAAGAAGCCCATAGTTGTAACACTACACTTACCATATTTATAACCGCATTATTTATGTATTCTATTTACAAGCATATGCCGGCTTTAAAAAAGGATCGCCCTGTGGTTTTGCTTGTACCGGTCAATTTGCGACAGTTTTTCAAATCCGAAACAACCAGGAACTTCTTTAGTACCATTAGCATCGGGTATGAGTTTGAAGGGAAAAGTGCCGATTTTATAGATGTGATTAACAGTGTAAGCGCGAGCTTTAAAAAAGAGTTGACCGAAGAACAAATGATAAAGCATTTAAGTCGTTATATATTGTTGGAGAAGAATCCATTTACAAGAGTGGCTCCCCTACCCATTAAGGATTTCTTTATTCGAATTGCCAATAGTGTTAACAATAGAAATACAACTGCAGCAATCTCCAACTTAGGACGGATTGAAATGCCGGTTGAATTTGACGATTATATTAGGCAGTTTAGCGTTTTTACTGGTGTTATCAGACCACAAATATCTATGTGCACTTACAAAGACAGGTTGGTTGTGAGTTTTAATTCGCCGTTTGGAGAAACTGATATACAAAGAACATTTTTTAATTATCTTACAAGTAAAGGTATTGAAATTGAGATATCAACAAACCTACCGTAGAGGGAGTGAGGTTATGCAATATTGTAGTTACTGCAAGATTCATATTCGAGGGAACGGTGACAAATGTCCATTATGTTTGAATATTCTGCCTGATGGTACTAGCAATATAGTAGAGATTTATCCTGATATTCCTCCTTCCTATGAGCAGCACATGGCTACCAGAATAGCTGCTTTTATTTCTATTGCAGCAATAGTAGCAAGTTTTGCCATGTCTAAATTGTTTCCAGCCTTAACTGACTGGTTTTCATTTGTTTTACTTGGATTGGTTAGCATGTGGTTAAGTTTAATTTTAGTTGTACGTAAGAGGCATAATATAGCAAAGGAAATAATGTGGCAGGTAACTATAATCTCATTGCTTTCTATCGTTTGGGATTGGACGACAGGATGGAGAAACTGGTCGCTCGAATATTTAATTCCAATTATAAGCGTTTCTGCCATGCTGGTTATGTATATAACTGCAAAGGCTATGAAGTTAAGTATTAGTGATTATGTTGCATACTTATTGCTAATCGGACTATTTGGTATAATACCAATTCTTTTTATATTATTTGACTGGGTTGATGTGAAATATCCATCCATAATATGTGTCGCTGCAAGTGCAATTTTTTTATCAGCTGTTATGATATTCCATGGAGAAAGTATAATAATTGAGTTAAAAAAGAGAATGCATGTGTAGTTTTAAAATGTGAATTTAAAAGGGGGAGCGATTAAAGTGAAGAAAAAAGCAATATTTTTGAATGCCAAACCTGAAAATATGAACAGGGTTTATAGTGAGGAAGCGGTAAAGGAGCTTCGCGGTATGGTTGATTTACATGAGGTTTGCATTAGTAAGTGTGAAATTATATCAAACCGAGAAGTTTTGAGTAACGCTGAGCTTGCATTTTCTACATGGGGGATGCCAGATTTTACCGAAAATGAGATTATGGAGTACATGCCCAACTTGAAGGTTGTATTTTATGGCGCTGGTAGTGTTCAAAGGTTTGCCCGACCTTTTTTGAACTGTGGAGTAAATGTTGTAAGTGCATGGGTCGCAAATGCAGTTCCTGTCGCTGAATATGCAGCTTCCCAGATAGTTCTGGCAAATAAGGGATTTTATATTAATACTATTCTTTGCAAGAAAAATCGTACAGAGGCAAGAAAGCTTTTCTCAAAGTTTCCTGGAAATTACTCTGTAAAGGTTGGAATTATTGGAGCTGGTATGATAGGCAGAATGGTTATTAATTTACTAAAGCAATATAATGTGGATATAATGGTTTTTGATCCATTCCTTGCTGATGATAAGGCGAGTGAACTAGGAGTTACCAAACATAGCCTTACAGAAATATTTGCTACCTGTCAGACTATTTCTAATCACTTGGCGAACAATCCGCAAACAGTTGGTATCATGAACGAAGAGCATTTTAATCTGATGCTTGACAACGCAACTTTTATTAATACAGGCAGAGGTGCGCAGGTGGTAGAGGAAGATCTCATCGAAGCCTTAAAAGCCGTGCCAACAAGAACAGCGGTATTGGATGTTACATATCCGGAACCTGTTAGAGAAGACAGTGAGTTTTTAAAGATGGATAATGTTTTCCTCACATCTCATATTGCAGGAAGCTCAGGCAATGAAGTTCATAGAATGGCTTGGTATATGATTGATGAATTTAAGCGGTATGAAAAAGGTGAAGAGCTTTTATATAATGTAACACCTAAGATGCTTGAAACGATGGCATAAGCAACATAAAAAAAGGCCGCAGGATGCTCGTCGGGCACTTTATACTTAACGATACCTGCGGCTTTTTCTAGTAAGAGAAGTCTACACCCATGTGAGTCTTGATGCTCCTAACTTCAATTTCTGCTATATGGTTCAGTTTGACCAAGGCGGACTGCGCGAAATTACCTTAGTTGTGTAAACAATCTAACCAGCAGAATTCACCTGCACATCAAAGGATGTGGTTTTTGTAACATCCTCGTGAGTATAACTTACTTCTACAGTTACAGGGCCTTCGGTACTTAGTGTACTGCCACTGTCAGGAGTAGTAGTATATTCTGTTGCTACTACAGTAGCAGTGGAATCGTCACTGAAGGTTGCAGTAATTACTAGACCTGCCAGGTCAAGAGTTTCGCCTACAGTATAAGTTGTCTTATTAGGTGGGGTTGTCACTGCTATAGACTCAAGGACAGCTGGTCCTGTTGGTTCTTCGGGGATTACCTCAACATCAAACGATGTGTTCTTGGTAACATCACCTTCAGTGTAGCTTATTTCAACAGACACAGTACCTTCTTCTTCCAACGTGCTGCCCTCAGCTGGTAGAGTTGTATAATCGGTTACTTCAATGGTAGAATCATCACTGTAGATTGCTGTAATAACCAGACCAGTTAGATCAAGAGCCTCGCCTACTGTGTAGGTTGTCTTGTCTGGTTGAGTTGTAACGACTATCGATTCTAGAGTAACTGGTATATCCTCAAATATAGCTGTTATAGTGACATTTTTAGCCGGCATTATAAAGGTTGTGCCTTCAATGACTGTGTCATTGTACATCAGAGTTCCAGCTTTTAACTGTTTACCGGTATCAGGAACTATTGTTAATGTTATATCCTTGCCAGGACGAGCCTTCATGGGGCTAGCTGTTATGGTGCCGCCTTCAAGCTCTCCAATTGTTATACTGTAAACCGGCAATGATATATTATAAATGAGCTGACATACTTCAGCACGTGTAACGGGTTGTTGGGGCTTAAAGTTTTCCTTGTCAAACAAGCCCTCAAACACATGTGCATTGATACAAGAGTTAATGCCATCACGAGCCCATTCTGAAATAGATTCAGAGTCGGTATACTGTTTATATGCTTCGGGGTTATCAGAACCAAGGTTATAGGTATTCTTAGTGAGCAATGCTAGCTGTTCACGTGTAATATAATCATTTGGTGAAAAGCTTGTTTCGCTAGTCCCTTTAACCATTCCCAGACTATTAATAACTATAATGGCAGTATCAAAATAATTATTTAGCTTGGGAACATCTGCAAACGTATGATTTTCTTCCCTAATACTAAGAATACGGCACCAGATAACAGCAAGCTGTCCACGTGTGAGGTTCGAGTCAGGCATAAATGCTGTATCGCTCATACCGATTGCATACCCTTTTGCCTCACAAAAATCAATTGCTTCCTTATATGGATGCTCATCAGGAACATCATCAAATTCAGCTGCAAATGCGGTCAAACCAATTGATGCTGTCATTACAAAAATCAGAATTATTGAAAAAAACTTTTTTGTTTTCATCTACATCTCCCTTTTTCATCAATATTTTAAGTGCATTCTAATCATTAGAATACAAGCTTATTTTTTGCAGCATTATTTTAAATATATCAAGTAGATAAATGAAACGATGCATAAACAATCTAATAACTCTAAAAGAATACTTACAAACAAAGATTTTCATAAAAAATATTTTGAAAAATTTCAATACTACTTTCGTTAAATCTCATCTGTTTATCAATGATTACGATCCCTTCACGAAAATCGGTTCTTGAACATATTATATTTTATGTAACACAAAAAAATACAGCAAAAGTATGCTTTAGCGCGAAAGGAGTGATTATTTTGATTGAATCTTTAGAAGAGGTACTAAAAGACCCCAAAGAACCTAAATACCCTCTGGAACCAATAGATCCAACTTGGCAGGAAGAATATGAAAAACCTTGTGTCGAAGAAAACGAAGAGTTAAAAATCAAGGTAAACCCCGCAGATCCAACTACAGTTCCGAAGTTTGTGGATCCGTTAACTGTACCTTCTGTTGCAAAACCAATGCTTTCAGATAAAGGTGAGCTTTTTTATAACATTGAGATGAAGGAGGTAAAGCATAAGTTTCATAAGTACTTTCCTCCAACCATGGTTTGGGGATACAATGGAATGTGCCCAGGACCAACTATAGAAGTGCCAAAGGATGTGCATATAAAAGTTAAATGGCAAAACAAACTACCTTTAAAACATTTGCTTCCTATAGATCATACTCTTCACGGAACTATGGACACACCCGATGTAAGAACGGTAGTTCATCTGCATGGTGCCAATGTAGAAGATCACAGTGATGGTTACCCCGAAGCATGGTTTTCAAGAGATTATAAATTTGTAGGGCATAAGTTTAATAGAGAAGTATATGAATATACCAATCATCAGGCGGGGGGTACCTTATGGTATCATGACCATGCTATAGGAATAACAAGACTAAATGTATATGCTGGGCTTGCCGGATTCTATCTTATACGAGATTTTTTAGAACAGAGGCTTAACCTTCCTGATGGTCCCTATGAGATACCGATTATGATACAGGACAAGGCATTTAACGAAGACGGATCACTATTTTACCCGGACAATGCAACCCCTCCTGTAAGTAATCCTGTTCCTTCAACACCATCATTTTTCTTTGGAAACATAATAGTAGTAAACGGAAAAGCTTGGCCATATCTTGAAGTTGAACCTCGAAAATATAGATTTAGGATACTAAATGCCTCAAATGTAAGGGCGTATGAATTGAAACTGAATAATGGAGCTATGTTCCACCAGATAGGTACTGAGCTAGGATTATTGCAGCATCCCGTACACCTTGATTCTTTTATTCTAGAGCCTGCTGAAAGGATTGATCTAGTAATAGACTTTTCAAAATACAAGGGACAGGAAATCATTTTAGAGAATGTGGCACCGGCTCCCCCAAGTCCGGGTATTGAACTGATAATGAAGTTTAAAGTAGGCAAACGATTAAAATACCCTGATAAAAGTACTATTCCCCATGAATTGATGCCGCATCACAAAATTGATCCTTCTCAGGCAGCTAAAGAAAGAACACTACACTTAGATGAGACAGAAGACCATTATGGAAGGGTACTTCATTTACTCAACTATAAACAATGGGATGCTCCGGTTACCGAAACACCCACATTGGATACTATTGAAATATGGCATTTGGTTAATCATTTTGATTTTCCACACCCAATCCATGTCCATTTGGTGCATTTTGAAATATTGGGAAGGAAGCCATTTACAGACGAAGATTTTGATGAATACGGAAACTATAAATTTTACCCTGAAAAACTAACACCACCCTTGGAATATGAAACCGGACGTAAGGATGTAGTAAGAACAGAGCCACAGCAGGTAACGTCTATTGTAATGCACTTTAAAGAACATGTCGGCGATTATGTTTGGCACTGCCATATTCTTGAGCATGAGGACAATGATATGATGAGACCTCTTAAGGTATTGGAGAAGTAATGTGAAAATAACACTAAAAAAGCTTATTAGGTGCTCCTTTTACGGCATAAAGTAAGAGTGGAAAATAACACTTGCTGTAAAGGGAGTTTTTTTGTAGGTTTACCGGATAGGTTCACGAACCATAATTATCTTTTTGAATGTAAGATAAATTCAGATGGAGTTAGTAACAGGTATGACAAAACAGGGACTATGGATGGAGTGCTTGCTTTTATGTAGCTCTGGCTTTAAATGAGAGGTTAAAAATTAATTGTCAGCTGCTATGACCGGAACTTTTAAGATTCCGATATTTATTTGGAGTACAGCCAAACATCAGCTTAAACTTGCTGATAAAATACTGCGGGGTGGAGTAGCCCATAATATCAGATATTTCTTGCACTTTCAAATTTGTATTTATCAGTAAATTCCTAGAGTGGTTCAGCCTAAGGTTTGTAAGGTAATCAATGAACTTAACTCCTGTTTTGTTTTTGAATACCTTACTCAAATGTTTATAGCTTATACCAAGTTCATCAGCGATATACTCCAGTGAGAGTTGAGAATTCTTAATATTTTTTTCTATAAGTTCTTTAGCTCTTTTAACAAGATTATTGCTTTCAGAAGGCAAATCTTCATAGATTACCGACTCAAACGCCCGTTCTATTATTTCTTTAAGCCACTCTCTATATTCGAATATATTGATGGTGTTTTTAAAGCCCTGATGAAGATCCAATTCTTTTTCGGAATTTGTATATACAAAATTTTCAGTTACTCCAAGACATGTTACAAGTGTTGTATACACTTGATGATAGCTATAGTTTCCACTTCTTAATGTCTTAATTATTCTGTCTAGGTCAGACATGCACTTTTTGTAATTAAGGCTTTTAAAAGAGTTGTCTAAGTTATTAATTAGCAATTTATTTGAGAAGGAGCGTTTTTGATCCAAACTGATAGTATCCTCTGATATAAAAAAGTTTCTTTCAGGAAAAACATAACTATAATTAAGACCATTTATTGCAACGTTATAGGATGCGCCAATACAATAAAGGTTGGTGCAAACAATCCCGAAAGACAGGCAATTTAAAACTAATATTGTATCTTTCTCCTGTCTGTGAGATTTTTCAATAAACTTTTTTCCAAGCTTGTATATTACATCCTCATCAGAATCAAAATTAATTAGTATAGATAGGATATTATCCCGTTCATAAAGTAAACATGTTGAAGTTACTGTCGTAAACATTTCTTCAACCTGTGAGCATACATTAAGCTTTTCGCATTCATACTGTATCACTTTTTCAGAATCTCGATTTTTTTTAAGTTTTATCACAGCAGTACAAAAGTACTTATATGGTAAGTTAATACCAAGCATCTTCATTCTGGAACTTATCTCTGCTATTTCAGGAGGATTGTCGGAGAGTAGAGCACTAAGAAAATTTACTTTAAGTATAGGCAGCGCATAATTGAATTTTTTATCCTTCTCTTTTACAATGCTCTCCAGATTGTTGATGGTATTGCTTATTAAGGTATACTCGTTCTTACTATTCATTTCTTTACTGGTAAAATGCTTTTTACGGCAATAATCAGCAATGGATTGAAAAGGTTTGGCAAGTTTTTTTGCAGCAGCAAATGAAATTATTAACCCTACTAATAATGATAGAAATGATGTTAACATCATGATTATAAAAATGTTGTTCTTAACGAAAGAGATATTTTTTATTGGGGCAACCGAAATATAGCGCCAGTTATTAAATTCAGACTGTTGATAAGAAACTACAGTAGGGATGGATTCGATAGTGGAAATAAAATACCCAGATCTATTACTCACATCTAGTAGCTTTTTGCTATAATTAATGCTTGATATATTTTGACCTATATGCTTATTGTCAGTATGTGAAAGTATTAAACCTTCACTGTCGATTATGAAAATACTCCCAAGTTCTTCCGGGGTAAACTCATTTAAAACTTCCTTAAAGATATTGCTGCCTATTGTGGCAACAACAGCCCCGATGATGTTCTTATCATACCCATAGATTAACCTTACAGCATGAATTAGAGTTCCAGATTCAGTGTTTTTTGAATACCCGCTAGCCTTTGAGTCAGAGTCAAAACCATAATCAAATATGAAAGATAGAGTTTCTGGACTTTTATAAGCTGCCTTCTGGACAATGTTATGATAATGCTTTAGCTCAGGTTGCTTATCAAAAGCTTTGTATAGAGTATGCCGTATGTAATCTGTCGAAATAAGCAGGTTGTTCTTTATGTAATATATTGAAAGAGAATTTATCAGTGAATTTGAGATACTCATATCGGTAAGGTATCTGCTGACATTATAAATATCTGCAATATTACCTTTTACCGGACTGCTGAAGTATTTGTTTAAATAAATGTTAGTATTTATATCATAAATAATCTTCGAAGAAATGCCTGTTATTTGATCTACTAATATTGAGTCCATACTGCTTTTATATTGACTTAAGAGCTTGCTGTTTGAAGCAATTGTGCGGTCGGTTATATATGATCCAATAATTCTGTATGACAGGATTCCCGTAACTAAAGTGCATGCAATTATTATAATAATGAAATATACGATTAGTGAAGGCTGTAATCCATATAATTTTTTTAAGCGTATTGTCTTGTGGAAATGAAAATCAAAATTATTCAAGTATATTCCCCCTGTCTTACATGTTTTAAAAGGTCTAGTGACAAATACAGAATGCCCTATTGAGAACCGCAATATTACACATAATGTACCTGCTTATAATTTGGAATCAAAAAAAGCTAAAACTAAAAGCAGGTTGACTCCAAAGCACTGATGTTTTTCGCTATAGTACATTAAAACATATTTTATCTACCAACAATTATAACATAAATAAGAAAAAACTTAATAGCCAAATCCAGCTTATGTGAAAAATGCTCCAAAGTCATAATAAGTGGAAAAATTATAATTAGTCAAAACTGATGGGGGAAATCCCTTTTAGCTGCAATTTTTTTAAGCAAAAATGACAATATTTACGCATGGCTAAAAATTATCATAGCTTTAGATCATGACATGCAATTACAATGAGCTTAAACAATGTGTGCATATTTGTGTTCTAATTTTGTTAATTATTTAAGGAGGAAACATCTTGTTTCCCTAAAAAATAAGGAGGTGCATTGTCAGATGAAGTGCAAGAAATTAATTATTCTTTTTACAATGGTTCTGGTATCACTAGCATTGGTTACAGGCGGGAACATTGGATTGGTGCATGCCAACTATATAGTAGATGTAACTGATTATGGGGCAAAAGACTTTGTAGCGCCTGTAACATGCCAACTTAATGGGACAAATACAATCGTAGCTACAAATGGTATAGGAAATTTAAGTGTGGGCGATTATGTGAGAATTACCAATGGAACTCAAAGCAGCGATCCGGGGACAGATTTGTATGCCAAAATAAACGCTATTAATGGCAATCAAATTACGCTTGACAAGACTTGCGGCAGTTCAATAACCACTGATGTGTATATTGACAGCACCCAGGCTTTCAAAGATGCTTTTAATTATGCAAACAGCAACAGCTACCTAGTATTCATACCTGAAGGAAATTATTTTGTGGTTAGTGATGTTAAAATACAAACAGATGTAACATGCAGTGGATGGATATATACTTCTAATAAAGGAACAACACCCTTGTTCAGAATCACCCACAAATACAGTGAGACAATAATAACGCCGCCATTTGAAGACAGCCTTAAGGCAGGTACCGATTATCTTCCTGAATTAGCGCAATATGCAGGCTGCGATATAGTATTTGACTCAGGGAACCCTTTTATGTATAGAAATAACGGCGGCATCCAGGAAATATGTTATAAGGAGGAAACGAACAGGATATTAAGTGGTGGTCATCTTTTGGCAGGTTTAGCAGAAAGCTACGATGATCATTATCCCCTGCAGCTTGTTCTTTTCAACACAGAAGATCCTATAACAGTGGATGGATTAAATATCAAGTGTATTGACAATACCATAACAAGTAATGGCAAAGCAATAGTGATGGTTAGCAGAAGTGATGTAACACTTGATGATCTGGTTTTGATTAACGATAATTTAAGTACTGAAAATGGTCAAAGATGTGGGGTTAATATATCATATGCCGTTAATGTAACACTTAATAATCCAATAATCCAAGGCTTTAACCTTAATGGATTAGGCTATGGGGTATCGGCAATAAAGACTCTTAATACAACCTTGAATAATGCTCGGATCAGTGATACGCGTCATGCAGTGACAGGTAACGGAGATAACCACACAACAATTAATGGAGGGACTTTCGGAGGATATGGTGGAACGATCGATAGCCACTGGGGTCATAACTTTTCGATAAATGATGCCACTATATATGGGGAAGAATTTCAAGGAGCTGGAGGTAAACCCATAACATATGCAGGAAACAATTTATCAATAGACGGATGTGATATAACAACAGAATACCGTATACTTGTGTCAAGAAGATCAGATACCCCATTTATTGGCGGTGATTTAACAATTGAAGATACAACAATTACCTACACCGGAGACAGTCAGAATAACGATTTCACTATATACCGAGCCAACCAAACTGATTTTGATCATAAATGTGATCTATACAATCCCAATTTAATAATGGAAAATGTAACGTTATATTTGGATGACGAAATAAATAAAGTAAATTTATATGATATTGATCACGATATTGATACAACCTATGAAATACAGGTACTGCCTGAATTAATACAGGTATATGGGTTATCAATTACAGGTATAGGTGATACAGCTCTTAATAGTACAGCATTCCAAATGATGCCTGCAACCAATAAGTATTATTTATGCAACCCTGCAGGCGACCCTGAAGCGCATCTGGAGAATATATCTGTAAATAAAAGTACAGGCTCAGGCAGTATAGATGGCAATATCATATATTCTTATCTACCCGAAAATAATCAGGATCCAAATGTGGAATTTAATATGCATATTAGTAACTGTGGAAAGTTGTCTTTTGACGTTATACCTGAAATTTTGGGGGATATTTTTATAGAAAACTGTGAGATTTCTACATTTTGCTTAGAGCATTAATTATTGACGCACAAGTTGTTATTACAATAATTTATGTTATATGATTACCTCCCCGGAAAGTTGCTTTGCGCACTTTCCGGGGAGATACGAGTATATTATTAATAGCAAAATTTCATTGACAAGGAGAGAGTGTTTATGGCTTTACCCAACATATGGGGGCAGGGAAGCATTTTTGCTTTTTCTTCCCTAGATGGAATTAGTACATTTGAAAACAGTTTATCGGGAACGTTGCTGGGTGACAAGGTGGGAATACTCTTCCATACAGCCACAAAAAAAGAATTGTTTATCAAATTTAATGATGTTGAAGACTTGAAATTCGTTATTGTAGCATCTGATATCATTAAAGCCAATTATAAAGACAGGAGTTCCGGAGAGTATAAGAAGCTTTGCATTGTTTTTGCATCTGAAGATACTGTAATAGGATATACTGCAAAAAGTGCATATCCTATAATTAACAGTTATGATGCGGAAGCAAGTTGTATGAACCCGGGTATAAATTTGCATAAATCAGATGGAGAATTTACTGTTTTAAATTTGGAAGATGATGAAGGTATAATTAGATTTAGCTTTTCATACAGTAAAAAATCTGAAGAGGATGCACTAAAAAAAGCTAATAGAGGGCTAAACGTAGATATTGACAAACTAGTTGCTGACAAAATTAACTTTTATTGTTCTCTGCCCCAAGGAAGCGGATTAGATGAGATACAGTCTAAAACGTTAAAAAAGTGCTTTTCTATAATGAAATCGCAATGCTATTCAGCAGAGGGAAGGTTTAAATCACGCTGGACAACACCGGATAGAGTACCGCATAAACGCTTGTGGCTATGGGATTCGATTTTTCATTCCATTGGCAACAAATATATTGTACCTAAGATGGCCTATGAATCAATTAAAGCTGTCTTTGATACACAAAGAGAAGATGGTTTTATTCCGCATTTTGCAGACCCCAATTTTTGCAGTAATATTACTCAGCCACCTGTAATTGCCTGGGGACTTTATGACTTATATAGTTATACAGGGAAAGAGGATATCCTCAAAGAACAATACGAACGACTAAAAAAGTATCTCCTTTGGAATATCAAAAACCGTGATAGCAACCATAATTATCTTTTTGAATGGGAGATAAATTCAGATAGTGTTAGTAACAGGTGTGACGAATCCGGGATGGACAATTCAACAAGGTTTGATAATGTAGTGGCAATGGACACAATTGATTTTTCTTGTTTTATGGCAAATGAAGCAAAATATATGTCAAAAATATCTGATATATTTAAGCTAGAAGATGAAAAAAAGTTCTGGGACACAGTTTTTAAGAAGATAAAAGCAGCTGTAAATGATCAACTATGGGATGATGAAACGCATTTTTACTATGATCGGATTTTAGCCAGCGGGAAGTTTAAAAAAATACAAGCTGTATCTTCATTCTTACCACTATTTTCAGGTATATGTGATGAAAAAAGAGCAAAATATCTCGTTGATTATTTAACTGATGAAGATTATTTTGGAACAACCTTTCCTGTTCCGAGTATTTCAAAAAAAGAATGTGTTTTTGGTACAGATATGTGGAGAGGTCCTGTATGGATAAATTATAACTACATGATTATTGTGGGTTTAATGGATTATGGATATATTGATCTTGCTCGGTCAATAGCTAAGAAAACAATTGAAGTTTTAGCTTTTTGGTACCAGCACGATGGTGTAATTTATGAGTTTTACGATCCAAATAACATAATTTCTCCCAGCCGACTTAATAGAAAAGCAAGCAATGTGTACCCATATGATTTTAACATTTCAATGCCTAGTATCCGGGACTATGGATGGAGTGCTTGCTTGTATGTGGCTTTGGTTTTAAATGAGAGGTTAAAAATTAATTATCAGCCGCTATGACCGGAACTTTTAAGATTCTGGTATTTATTTGGAGTACAGCCAAACATCAGCTTAAACTTGCTGATAAAATACTGCGGGGGTGGAATAGCCCATAATATCAGATATTTCTTGCACTTTCAAATTTGTATTTTTCAGTAAATTCCTAGAATGGTTCAGCCTAAGGTTTATGTGAAAAATGCTCCAAAGTCATAATAAGTGGAAAAATTATAATTAGTCAAAACTGATGGGGGAAATCCCTTTTAGCTGCAATTTTTTTAAGCAAAAATGACAGTATTTACGCATGACTAAAAATTATCATAGCTTTAGATCTGGAGATATGAATATAATGGGCTTGAAACTGAATAAATTTAAAGGAGGAAATTCATATGAAAAGAAAAAAACTATTACTGTTTATCACAATCATGCTTGCAATATCTATGATGTTTACAGCTTGTGTACAAAAACTACAACCTGATGAAACAGATCCGGGTGGCACTATAGACACAAGTACAACCTCGGATAAAGGTTCCGGTAATGATATCATGCCTATCGTAAAGGATAAGCTGACACTGAAAGTACTTATGTACCAGGGAAGCAATCCGGATATTATTCCCAGCGGTGACGATCCGATATATAAGGAGCTTGAAAGGTTAACTAACATTGCACTTGATATTGATATATTGCCCTGGGACGATCCTATTACGAGGTTAACAGCAGCTCTGGCTGCAGAAGAGTACTTTGATATTATTTCCTTAGCAACAGAAAGTGAAACATTTGATACTTTTGGGATGGAAGGTGCTTTAATTCCCTTGAGGGATCTAATTGAAGAACATGCTCTTAATATGAAAAGAGCATTTGACAATTCTCTTGAGGGAGATGTTTTGCCTTATTCACAAAATGTTTGGTCGGAAATTTCAGCATCTGACGGGAATATATATTATGTTCCAACGCTTGATTCCACAAATTCCATTGGTGAAATATATGCGATTAGAGATGATTGGTTAAAAGCATTGAACCTAGAACTCCCTGAGACAACTGATGACTTTTATAATGTACTAAAGGCATTCAGGACAAATGACCTTAATGGAAACAACCAAGAGGATGAAATACCCTTCGGATTCCAGGGCGGTCATTTTACTAGGGTAGCATCTTTCATTAATGGTTTTGATGCGCATTTGTCACTCTATGTAGATGATGCAGATGATACCATAAAATTTGGACCTGTTGAAGAAGCTTGGAAAGAAGGCATGGCTTACCTGAACATGCTGTATAAAGAACAATTAATTGATAATGAGTTCCGACCTGGTGAAAGTAAAACCAGATGGCAATCCCTGATATCAGCCAACCGTTTGGGTATGATGCATTGTTGGCCGATGAGTGGTATTTGTGCTGCTAATAATGAGTTGAAAAAAATTGATGAGAGCTATGGTTTTGTACCTATTCTGCCTCTAAAATCATCCAGTGGAAAACGCTATTCAGATACCAGCAGTTCAGGATCAACTGTTGTACCCGGCGCAGCTGCTATTACATCATGGAGCAGATATCCAACAGAAGTAATAAAGCTATTGGATTTTCTATATAGTGAGGAAGGCATCATATTGTCAACTTATGGAGTTGAGAGTCTCCATTATAACATGGTTAATGGAAATCCAGTTTTCACAGATCTTATTATGGATCATCCAGAGGGGATAGATCCGCAATCTGCCAGTAAATTGGAAAGAGCGTCAATAGGGTTTTCGACAATTCACAGATGGGATTCAAGCATTCAGTTAATGAGGGATTTCCCTGAAGTAATTGATGCATGGAAGTTATACAGAGAGCCTGGAATTGTAGAGGCCCCATTACCCAAATTGCATTTTAGAGAAGATGAGCTTGAAAAGGGGCCTGCAATTATGAATGAAATACTGGCGTATATAGGCAAAGGGTATGTAGGCGATAAATTAACAGCTTTTATTGTTGGCTTGGAACCCCTTGACAAGTATGATGATTTTGTAGCACAGATTAAGGGGATGGGTCTTGAGGAAGCTTTAAGGATTTATAATGATGCATATGCACGTTACAAGAGTTTCTCCAAATAACTTTACTCGACTAGAGTAAAAATGGGGGCTCTATGCCCCCAAAATTTCAAACTCTAAATAATATCTGTATCAAAAAGTTAATAAAAAAGCATTATGAAAGCTTAAGAAGAATAATAAAGAAATTTTAAACTGAGAGGGGTTCTACTCTTGAAGATAATTCATAGATATTTATGCATTATTCTGACTGCATTTATGCTGATGTTTTCATTTCCGGTAAACTTGCAGGCTAAACAGGATACTAAACTTAAATTAAGTGAAAAATTTAAATTAAATAATACTGCATCTTATAATGAATCAGATGTCTTAGGAGATGGACGAACAGGAGAGAAGCCCTCCTATTCAGCCTTGTTGAGTGAATACAAAGAACATGGATACCAACTGGCAATAGGCGCTGAAATAGTTTTGGATTCACGGTTAGCCAAAGCTCACGCTAAAGGAAATGCACACTTATTAACTGAAATTGCGGGAAGGGAAAATGCCTTAGTGTGGGATGAGGATGTAGACTTTTTTGAATGGATTATAGAAGTGCCGCAGGATGGTTTATATGAAATACTAGTGGAGTATTATCCGCTGGGGGGATCAGGGAATCCTATTCAGCGGCAGGTTATGGTGGATGGGAACATTCCGTTTGAAGAAGCTGAGAGTATTTATTTTTATAGAGTTTGGACAGACAAGGAGGAACCTAAGGTTAATAATATAGGAGATGAAGTTAGACCAGGGCAAGAAGAGGAAAAGATTTGGAAGACGGTTGCACTGACTGATCATCAGGGGATGTACACTGACCCGTTTTTGTTTTATTTAACCAAAGGAGTTCATAGTTTAAGGCTTATCTTTACAGAAGAGCCTATGGCAATTGGTGATATCATTATAAAGGCGCCGGCGGCAGTTCCATCATATAGAGAAGTTTCTGATTACTATAAGCAACAGGGGTACACAAGCACAGTGCAGACAGTCAGGTTTGAGGCTGAGACAAATGCTGTCGGAAAAAACGATCCTACCATTCGAAGAGAAAGCGATGGGGATCCTATGACATATCCTGCCTCCAGCACATACAGAAAACTGAATATGATAGGAGGTTGGCGCTGGAGAAAAGGTAATATGTCCATTACATGGAAATTTAGTGCTCCAGAAGCTGGTTTATATAAAATCGGTATGCGTGTTGGTCAATGGTATCAGGACGGAATGCCGGTTTTCAGACAGATTGCAATTGACGGGAAGGTTCCCTTTAGCGAATTGAAGGAATATAAATTTACTTATGAGCGTGGATGGCAGACTAAGGTGCTAAGTGATTCCGGTGGAGAACCATACCTTTTTTATCTGGAAGAAGGTGAACATGAACTGTCCATGACGGTTAAAATGGGGCCTCTTGTGGAGGTTATTGAATCAAATAAAGATGACATGCTGCTACTTTCAGAAGTTATAAGACGGATAATTATGCTGACTGGTAGTGAACCCGATATGAACTATGAATATGAACTGGATAAAAAAATACCTGATTTGCTGGATAATTTAAAAAAGCTTTCCCTAAGTATGGAAGCAAAGGTAAAGACACTTAATAAAATATCAGATGGAAGTCCTGCAATGGCAAACAATTTTTTAATGATCAGAGACCAGCTTAATAAGATGGTAAGGAATCCTGACACCATCCCTATGAAACTAAATGACTTGAATAGCGCACTTAACAATCTTGGTACATGGAGTCTTGGTTTGCAGGATCATCCACTGGCTATTGACTATTTTTTGGCAGGACCACCTGATGAAAAATGGGAAAACAAACAATCTAATTTATTTCAGAAAATAAAAGCAACCTGGCAGAATTTTATAAACTCTTTTACAAAGGACTATGACAGCGTTGGAAGCATATATGCTAACCAGATAGAAACTAATAAAGTTATTGATGTCTGGATAGCTAGGGGAAAAGAATGGGCAGAAGTAATAAAAGAAATGGCAGATGAAAACTTTACACCAAAAACCGGTATTGGTGTGGATATTAATGTCCTTCCTGGCGGAGCAGGTGCAGTTGATGCACTTATGCTCTCAATTTGTTCAGGAAAAGCACCCGATGCAGCATTAGGTATTACTTCAGAATACCCTGTGGAATATGCAATAAGAGGTGCTTTAGCCGATATGACACAATTTGATGATTTTGACAAGGTGCAAAAAAGGTTTCTTCCCCAAATTATGATCCCTTATCAATACAATGGAGGCGTATATGCATTACCTGAAACTATGTTGTTTAAAGCCATGTTTTACCGAAAGGATATTTTAGATGAGCTGGGAATTGTTTTACCAGATACCTGGGAAGATTTATACCAGCATGTACTGCCAGTGTTATACCAGCATGGAATGGAGTTTTATTCTGATAGAGATTTAAGTACTTTTTTATTCCAACTTGGAGGGGAGTATTATAAGGATGGAGGCAGGACAACAGCGCTGGATACACCTAAAGGCTACCAGGCTTTCAGAGAGCTTACTGAATTATTTAGTATCTATAATATGCCTGTAAATGCAAACTTTTTTAATCGTATAAGGCAGGGCACAATACCTATTGGTATAGGTGACTATTACACATATGTACAGCTTTCTGTAGCAGCACCGGAATTGGTTGGCAGATGGGATATTGCGCCTTTGCCGGGACATATAACAGAGGAAGGTGTAATCAACCGTTCTACAGGGGGAATAGTAGAACATGCTGATATCATTCTGAGCCATTCGATCAAAAAGTATGATTCCTGGGAATTTTTAAAATGGTGGACAAGTGATGATATTCAGACAAAATTTGGAATAGAGATGGAATCATTGATGGGGGTTCAAGCGCGATGGAATACTGCAAATGTAAATGCATTTACAAAGATGCCTTGGAATAAGCAGGATCTTAATGTAATAAAAGAGCAGTGGAAATGGGCGAACGCAGTACCTGTTGTATTGGGGGGATACTTCACTTCACGTCATACAGAAAATGCATGGAACCGGGTAGTAATTGGAGGGATGAATGTGCGAGATTCCCTGGAGATGGCTATTAAAGATATTAACAGAGAGCTTCGTAACAAGCAGGTGGAATACGGGTTTGTCAACGTTCCCTAAGTCCCCTGCCTCGTAAGGTTGTGGGCAAACTGATTCCGTGTTTTTGCGCACAATTCATGCAAGCGCGCATTGAAATTGGATTGAGAAAAGCTTGAAAGACTTGAAAGAACAAAACAAAAAATATGTGCTATTTTAGATAGTAGTATGGATGAGAAAGGAGCAAGCTTTCTGTGGGCAGTATAATTGATATAACCAAAGAAAAGAATGCAGTACAGACTAAAGCAAGATGGAAGCATAAATTGAAAGTCTGGTGGAACAGGTATGGAATAGGTTATTCATTTTTAGCTCCATACTTAATATTGTTTGCATTATTTTATATCATACCTGTTATTGTAGTAATCGGAATAAGTCTGACTAATTATAATATTATTCAGAACCCTAAATGGCTGGGGATTGCCAACTATCGCCTTTTATTTACTGACGATGATGTTTTTCTGATTTCGTTGAGAAATACAGCCGTATTTTCCCTAATAAGCGGACCTTTCGGATATATAATGTCCTTTATGGCAGCCTGGGTTATAAACCAGCTTAAATTTAGAAAAGGATTTGCTTTGGCTTTTTATGCACCATCAATAACAAGTAGTATTGCTATGTCGGTAGTATGGATGTGGTTCTTTGCAAGTGACCGCTACGGAATGATAAATAATATTTTAATTAACTTTGGTATTATTCATGAGCCTGTACTGTGGAATCTTAATCCGAATACAATTCTTCCGGTAGTAATATTTATTAGCATTTGGATGAGCATGGGAACTGGATTTTTAGTTTTTCTTGCAGGATTCCAAAATATATCGAAAGAGTTGTATGAAGCTGCAGCTATAGATGGCATTAAAAGCAAATTTCAGGAGTTGTGGCTGATTACAATGCCACTCATGAAACCACAGCTTCTTTTAGGAGCAATTAACTCTATTGTTAACTCCTTAAGCGTATTTGATGTAGCAAAAACGGTAGGCGGAATGCCAAGCCCTAATTATGCAGCCCACACAATTGTTGCTCATCTCTACGATTATGCTTTTATCAGGTTTCAGATGGGGTATGCTTCGGCGGTTGCGGTTGTATTGTTTTTAATCACTTTTATACTGGGAAGGATATGCATGAAGGTGTTTTCGTCTAAAGACATTTACTAGAAATGAGGTTATTAATTTGAAAAAGGCGTTAAAGCGTAGAAATTTGGGCAAAGTTTTTATATATATTGCTATGTTTGGCCTAGTGGCATTCACAGCACTGCCTTTGATATATGTGGTCAGTACAGCATTCAAACCGATGGATGAATTGTTTGTGTATCCTCCAAAATTTTTTGTGCGCAAACCCACATTGCAGAACTTTTCCGAGCTATTGATTGCTTTAAGTGGTTCTATAGTACCATTTACCCGCTATGTATTCAACAGTATCTTTACTGTAAGTTTAACGGTCATAATAACAGTCATCATAGCCAGCCAAGGAGCGTTTGCTCTTGTAAAATACAAGCTGCCTGGCAGGGATTGGATATTTTCGATGATACTGGCTGCTTTGATGTTTTCGCCTCATGTAACTCAAATACCAAACTATATGGTGGTAAGCAGTTTGGGAATGATTAATACTTATTGGGCACTGATTATTCCAAAACTTGCTGCAGCCTTTAATTTCTTTTTAATGAAACAATTTATAGAGCAATATCCTGACGAATTGCTCGAATCCGGTAGAATGGACGGTGCTAAGGAGTGGACTTTGTTCTGGAAAATAGTTATGCCATCATTAATGCCTGCATGGTCTACTTTGATTGTTTTTACATTCATATCCAACTGGAACGATTCTTTCTCACCGTTAATATTCATAAATAGTGAAGCTATGAAGACTTTACCGCTTGCACTGAATACAATTAGCGGAGGCGGATCTGTTGCACGTGCTGGGGCAGTGTCTGCTGCAGTATTCATTATTACTATTCCTACCATTATTATATTTACACTAATGCAATCAAAGGTTATGGAAACAATGGTGCATTCAGGAATTAAAGCATAAGGAGATGAGCAGGCTAATGGTGAAGTTGATTGTGAAGAGAGTTTTCGGCAAACTAAAGCGGTTGGTAATATTAATAACTATATTTGTTTTCTGCTCAAATCAAGCAGTAACAGCCGGAGAAGACCATTATGTCCTAGAAAATAACAGAAGGATACCTATTCCTCTTACATACAAAGTGGTTGAGGTTATGGAGTATTTTGGAGAAAAGGGTGGCTTTTTAAATGGTGCGGAAGACTTGTTCATAGACAAAAATAATTACTTGTATGTTGCAGATACTCTTAACAACCGAGTTTTAAAAAGTACACTTGATGGCATTACGGTTATGGAAGTAGCAGGGCCACCAGAAAAACCTCTTAAAAACCCCAGAGGGATATATGTTGATGATGATGGCGACATGTATATTGCTGATACCGGGAACAGAAGGATACTGCATTTACATAAGGATGGAAGCTATATTGAAGAATTTGTAAAGCCAGAATCGGATTTGTTGAGTGAAGATTTCACATTTGACCCATCAAAAATATTTATAGATTCCACAGGCTATTTATACATAATTAAAAGCCAGTCTTTTTTTAGCATGGATGCATTTAATAAATTTCGTGGCTATGTAGGAGCAACTAGGTTAAGATTTGATTTTAGGAGACTCCTGATACGATTATTTGCATCTGATTCACAAAAAGCACGTGTTGAAAAGGAGCTTCCCGCTTCGTATTCGAATTTCGTTATTGGTGCTAATGGCATGATTTACGCTACTGTTATCAACACGGAAGAAAATCAAATAAGGAAAATTACCTCAGTGGGCAAAAATATTTATCCTGCGAAATTCTATGGTGAAACAGTGGTAGTGACAGCCCCAGCAGGGATGAAGACAAATTTGCCTAATTTTACAGATATAGCTGTTGACAATAATGGTATTGTTAGTGTAATAGAACAGTTATCTGGTAGGATATACCAATATGATCAGGAGGGAAACATGCTTACTGCTTTCGGGAAAATTGGTATGCAAAAAGGAATGTTTAAAATCCCCTCAAGCTTAGTTGTTGACAATCAGGGAAGGCTTTATGTATTGGATCAAGAAGCTAACAATATACAGGTTTTTGAACCGACACGATTTATTAAATTAGTTCATGAAGCCTCAAGATTGTATGACGACGGCAGATATGTGGAATCCAGAAACATATGGGAAGAAGTTCTCAAAATAGATGGGAAATATAGCTTGGCTCATAGAGGAATCGCAAAGGCGCTTTTTAAGGAAGAAAAATGGAAGGAATCGATGGAAAGATACATGCTAGCAAATGATCAGGAAGGATATTCGCAGGCGTTTGAGCAGTACAGGCACTCAATTTACAGAAGCTTTTTCGGTTGGATTGTACTATTGACTGCAGGCGTTATTATTATTCTGTTTAAAATTCTAATTAGTTTGAAAAAGCATACCGGTTCAGTGCTTAAAAAGCATATGGACTGGTGAGACTCTAAAGATTTTTTGCAAAAGGAGGAGGAATAAATAGAATGAATACCATGGAATTATCAATAGCAGTTTTGTTTTACCCAACAGATGCGTTTTATTATATTAAATCAAAGAAAAAAACAATTAACTATTTTTCATGCATATTCCTGCTGTTTGCGATATTAACGGTTCGTATTATCACTATCTATATTGTGCATTTTCCCATCGCTGCCATACACCCAAGAGATGCTAATATATGGTTGGAAATTGTGAAATTTATTTTGCCTGTTATTACCTGGGTAGTTTCGTGTTATGCTATTACCTCAATTTCAGACGGAGAGACTTTGCTAGGAGAGGGTTTTGCCGCAACAGCTTATGCCATGGTGCCATATGTTGCATTTTCAATACCGCTTGCACTGCTTTCGAGAGTTATGGGAAGAAGTCTTCTGCTGCTGTATAACTCACTTAATGTTATTTTGCTGGCATGGGTACTTCTTATAATATTCTTAAGTGTAAAGACCTTAAATGATTATTCAACAGGTCAGACAATAAAAGTGTGTTTTTTGGGTCTAATCATGATGCTCTTAATATGGGCTGTTTTGATACTTCTTTTTGCACTCACAAGCCAGTTTTTTCAATTTGTTTTGGATATAGTATTGGAAATAAAGATGATATTTATGAATTAAGCAAGCAGCAAGGAGGGAAAAGATGATTGTCAGGCAATTTATATTTGGAAGGTGGATATCCAAGTTATTATGTTTACTGCTGGTATCAGTAGTTGTAATGAGCATTCTTGCTGTTACCACAATTGCGGAAGATGGTGGCAGAGTATTAGCTATCAATGATATGCAACATGAAGATAGTGGTGGCATAATTAGTAATTTTTATGGAAGCTTGAGGAAGGTAGCTGAAACAGATGATATAGTAATGTACTATAGATCAGACAATTATGCAATTATAGTCGAGGACAAGCGCAATGGCTTTTTATGGAGCTCTGCAGTTGATATGAATAGTTATGGTATAGAGAACGTAAATAATCGAATTTTAAGTAGAATGAAATCAATGTTTGAGTTTAAATATACAAACATTACAAATAATAAGTTTGCAACTGTTGCTGTAGACTATACGGTTCATACGCCTGAAGTAATTTTGGAAACAACTCATAATGGGGTTAACATGCTTTATAAATTTGATAAGCTCGGTATATCTATCCAACTGAAAATATTCATAGAAGAAAATACACTTATTGTGCAAATACCAGCCGATAGAATTTTAGAAGAAGGAGACTACCATATTTTAAGTATTGATTTGATGCCTTTTTTAGGAGCAAGCAGTAATGAAGAAGAAGGATATATATTTTATCCGGATGGATGTGGTGCACTGTTTAGGTTTGATGATAAAACGGGTAAAAAGGCAAGTAAATCCATCTACTATATTTATGGAAGTGATTCTTTAAACCTTGATGTTTATCAGTACAACAAGGTAAATAAGATTAAGACTGCAATGCTTCCGGTATTTGGAATAAAGAAAGGTGATACAGCTGCATTTATTGCTGCCGTTACAAAAGGAGAATTTGATACAGCGATTGGCTTTAGCCCTTCGAGTTTTTCAAATATTCATCTTAACAGGATAAGTCCTGAATTTACTTACAGGAGAACTTATGAGGATTTAAGAGATAACCCAAACATACCACCCAGAATAGAAAACGAAATGAATAAAGTTGACAGAGAAGTAAAATACTTTTTTCTTGCAAATGAAAATGCCGACTATAGTGGTATGGCAAATGAATACAGAAGATATTTAGTAGATACGGAAAAAATTACTAGAAAGAGTAGTAATTATACTAAGTTAGACAACAGTAGCAATTCAATACCTATGAGCCTTGATTTGTTTATGGGAATAAAGGAAGAACGGATTTTATTTGACAAGTTTGTTCGAGCAACTACTTTTGAACAGGCAGAAGAAATATTAAAGGAGTTTTCTTCAAAAGGCGTGGACAATATTCATGTGAAGCTCATGGGTTGGGGAGCAAAAGGTTATGGCGAATATCCGGTATTTAGTTCTCCAAACAAAAGTCTTGGTGGGAAAGAGGGACTTTTAAATCTTGCAGAATTATCAAAAAAGAATGGCTATCAACTTTATCTAGATACAAACGTTACAGATGCAAATAAGGATGTTGGAGGTTTTTCAGTCCGTTATGATACTGTATATTTAAAAAATGGGTTAATAGCAGTCGATTCTTTGAATAAAAAATTGCTACTAAATCCGGCAGTCTCATTAGATAGGTTTAAAAACCAATTCATTTCTGAAATCAGAGGTTTTGGAATAAACGGATTGTGTATTGAAAAAATTGGAGGTCAGGTATATCGTGATTACAATGAAAAGTCTCCGTTAACACGTGAAAAGACAGCCATGCTGTGGCAGGAGATATTGGAGGAAACGCAAAATCAGCTTGGAAATTGTTCGGTAGAGGGTGGAAATCTATATGTGCTGAAGCATGTTGACCGGTTGTTCGAAATCCCTGTTGAGGATTCAGGTAATATTGTGACAACCGAAGCCATTCCTTTTTATCAAATGATAGTTCATGGATACATCCCATATTCATCTGATCCAGGCAATCTGTTTTATGATTATCAGAGTCAGAAACTAAAATGGATAGAGTATGGCTGCATGCCATATTTTAAACTCACCTACAGTAAATCCGATGTACTTAAATATACTGAATATAACTCATTATTTTCTTCTTACTATAAAGATTGGCTTGATATTGCAGCACAAACTTATAGAGAGTTTAATGAACGCTTAGGAGATATATGGAATAAAGAAATGGTTAAACATGAAAAAATGCGAAATGGTTTATTTAAAGTTGTTTATGATGACGGTACCAAAATTTATATAAATTACAATTCAGTAAAAGTATTTGTCGATGGATATGAAATTAATCCTATAGAATATCTTGTTATAGATAGGGAGGGCAGTGTAAAATGAAACGCAAACGTTACAAAAAGTGGCTAACCATGGAGAAAAAACATACTATAGAAGGTTATCTTTTTATATTGCCGTGGATACTGGGGTTTCTATGCTTTTTTGCATTCCCGTTCTTTCAGTCGGTACAGTTAAGTTTTAGCAACATAACTAAAATTACCGGTTTTGAAATGCAATGGATAGGACTTGAAAACTATGCCAAAGCTTTTGTCTGGGATGTTGCTTTTGTCCCCTATCTTAACCAGGCTATTACTAGTACAGTTTTTAACATGCCATTAAATTTAGTGTTTTCTCTTTTTATTGCCATGCTGGTTAATAGGAGCATACGATTCAGAGGCTTTTTCAGAGGTGCTTTTTTTCTGCCTGTTTTACTTGGATCCGGGTTTGTCCTGCAGCAGCTTTTGGGTATAGGTGTTGATCAGCAGGCCACAGAAGTTGCAAGAGGAATTGTAATGCCTGATGAAGTATTAATGTACCTTGGTCCTAACGTGATAAATTATGTAAATAGTTTTATGAGTCGAATTACCATTGTGTTCTGGAGTTCGGGTGTCCAGATAATTATATTTTTAGCTGGGCTTCAAAGTATACCTGTTGCGCTGTACGAAGCGGCAAAATGTGATGGAGCAACCGTATGGGAGAGTTTTTGGAAAATAACCCTGCCAATGATGCTTCCGGTTATTTTGCTTAACTCCATTTATACACTGGTAGATTCATTTACATCCTCAACTAATCGCGTAATTGAATATATGATGTTTTTAAAAGCTGATATTAATAATTATGAGTATGTAGCTGCTATAGGAATGATATATTTTATATTTGTGTTTTTATTGATAGCTATAATATTTGGACTATCCAGAAAATCAATTTATAATTTGTCAGAAAGATAGGTGTTCTAAAAATGCAACTGAATATGAGGTTTATTGGAGTAAAAAGCACTTTAAGTAAATGGAATAAATCCAACCCCAAGATTAATTACTTGGTATCAAGGATGCTAAGCTTAAGACATTCGGGAACCTTGATTTTTAGGCTGGTAACCTATTTATTGCTTTTTGATCTGGCGTTTATATTTCTTTATCCGTTTTTTTATATGATAGTTACAGCGCTTAAATCACCTGTTGATATGATGGATATTACTGTTAATTGGATTCCTAGATCACTACATACAAATAACTTTACAAGAGCGCTGCAAAGCTTGGATTATTTCCGTGGTCTTTTAAAAACTAGCTTTGTTACTATTTTCGCTACTATTGGGCACATAATTTCCTGCTCTATGGTAGCCTATGGTTTTGCCAGATATAAATTTCCTTTGCGTGATATATTGTTTGTATTAGTTCTTTTAACCATTATTATACCAACACAAACCCTTATTATATCTTTGATTATTTTATATTCCAAAATAGGGTGGTTAAACAATTATATGTCGCTTATTGTACCTACGTTCTTTGGATTTGGTCTTAGGGGAGGATTGTTCATATTTATTTTTCGTCAATTCTTTTTAGGAATGCCCCATGAATTGGAGGAGGCTGCACGTATTGACGGTTGTAATGCTTTCAGGACGTATTGGACGATTGTATTGCCTGTAGCTAAGAGTGCGCTTTTGGTATGCACCATATTATCGATAGTCTGGCATTGGAATGACTTCTTTGAACCAGCTATGTATATTACAAAACCAGCATTACAGCTTTTACCGTCAAAGCTGCCGTCTTTGTACGAATTTTTGAAGAGGTCGCTTCAACAAGATTCAATAGTTTCAGACACATTTACATTGGAAGGCGTTGTTATGGCAGCAACTTTCCTAGTTATTCTGCCAATTTTGATTGTTTATCTGTTTCTCCAGAAAAAATTTATGGAAGGGATAGAAAGAAGCGGATTGATTGGTTAGAGAGCTGGTAGAAATGGTTGAGCCTTAAAATTGATTGGAACAAAAAGAAAGGATGATAACATGAAACTTAGAAAATGTTTGCCGATTATTGCCACAATGGTCTTAGGTCTATTGGCTGTCGGCTGTGATATTAATGTTAGCAATAAGCCATTTGATAATGATAACACTAAAACTACTTCGGGCAAAAGCAAACAAGAAAATTTAAGAGCAGTCAACGTTAAAGACCATGGAGCAAAGGACTTCGTAGAACCGATAAAATGCCAGCTTGACGGCACGAACACAATAGTTGCCAAAAGCAACCTAGGTAGTTTAAGTGCAGGAGACTATGTTATAATTATAAACGGAGCAAAACCCGGCAGGCAGGGCGAACATCTGGCTGCCAGAGTTAAAGCGATTGATGGTGCTAATATAATACTTGACAGAAAGTGTGGCAGTACAATACTCACTAAAGTATATATAGACAGTACCAGAGCCTTTAGTAAAGCTTTTAGTTATGCAAATGCTACAAACTTTGATATTATAATACCAGAAGGCAGTTATTATGTGGATGGTAATATAACAATTGAGACAAATGTAACATGCAAAGGAAAACTATATACAACTAATAAAGGAGATTCACCGCTTTTTATCATAGCAAGAAGAGGGAATCCGATTAAAATTAAAGGAAATGACATTGCAGGAAATCTTCAGGCAGGCGTCCTGCATATACCTGAACTTGAACAATATGTACTTTATGATGTTATATTAAAATCGCAGGAGCTTCTTATGTGGAGAAACAATAACCCCGGTGAATTTTATACTAAGAACGAAACTAACAGAATAAATATCGACGGCTCCTTGCAGACTGAGCTTCTGGAGAATTATTATGACAAATCCCTGCTAACACTGAGCTTATATAAGCAGGAAGACCCAATAAAGGTGGAAGGACTTAATATTGTATGCATTGATGATGCTATTACCGGTTCTGGTAAAAGTATTGTAGCAATAAAAAGGAGTGATGTGACAGTTAAAGGGCTTATACTGAAAAATGAAAACTTAAGAAGGACAGATGGGCAGCGTAGCGGTGTCAATATTGCAGAAGCAGTAAATGTTGTGCTTGATGACTGCGAAATAAGTGGATTTATGCTGGATGGGCTGGGTTATGGCGTGACAGTAATCAATACCCTCAAGGCAACCTTAAATAATACGAAAATCAGCAATACACGTCATGCGGTGACAGGGAGACATGATAATCATACTACTATTAACGGAGGTATTTACGAAGGCTACCTTGGAACATTTGATAGTCACTGGGGACATAACTATACAGTAAACGGATGCGTTATGCTGGGAATCAGGGCTATTCAATACGACGGAATGAACTTTACAGTTAATAACTGTGATATCACAACGGAATTTCCATATCTGATATATAGAAGAATGGATTGTCCCTCTATTGGGGGGGATGTAACGGTTAAAAACTCAAAAATAACCTACACAGGTGATTCTGACTTCGTTTTTTATCTCTCCAGGTTAACAGATTTCAAGCATGAAGCCGAAGAAATAGCTAATCCTAATTTAATTGTTGAGGATGTAGAATTAATTCTGGAAAATGATATTCCGGTCGTAGATATCTATACCTTAAGCAGTAACCTTGGTTCTGATTATGAGAAGCAGACCTTGCCGGATGTCATTCAGATTAAAAATTTATATATAACAGGCAAAGAGAATAAGGGATTAAGAAATACATGCTTTAAGATGAAGGCATCAGCCAGTATGCACTATTCAGGAAATCCTGATATATTACTTGATAACATTAAAATTAACAGAGACATGGAAGAAGATGACAGCATTGGATATGATGGAGAAATTGTTTATTACATGGATCCCGAGCATGCTGAAACTGAAGTACCCGATACGCATTATAATATGAAAATAAAAGACTGTGGAAAGCTATCGGTTAGTATTGTACCTGCCATACTCAGCGATATGTTAATAGAAAACTGCACCGTAATTGACTATAAGCAATTTGGGGATTTAGTTGATGATTGGCGTAAAAACTCGATTTGGTGGTATAAAGGGATAGGGAAAACTGTCTTCAAAAATGTTAGCTTTGATAGAACCGGACTTTTACCTGCTTCCCTGGTAATCATGAATGATGCCGAATTTGAAAATTGTTTGTTTACAAACTATGGAACAGTTGATTATATAGATTTTGGGAAAGAGCTGCCTATGGTAAGAATACTGAAGGTTAAGGACTGTTTTATAAATAAAGATAGTATTACAGGTGGTAGCCTTTTTTCGCAGTTTATGTCTATGGTTACAGACATTAATTCCATACCATTTTGGAGGTGTGTGGGGGACAGTTGCTTATGAAAATAGTAAAGTTGACAATATCTATCTCATTACTAATTCTATTTGCATTCACAAGCTTATCCTGCGACAATAGAGGAATGCCTAGTTACAGTGATTCAACTGCGGGCGCGTTTCTCGAACTGCCGGCAAATAGTACTGCTAATTTAGATTTAAAACAAAAAGATAAAATCAGTTTCTTTTATGTAACAGCGGGCGTGTCGGTACCTAAGGAATTCGATTTTAAAGATAATATTTTTCTAAATACATTGGCTGATATGGCAAATGTTGAAATATCTGAAGCGAAGGTACCACCCTGGACGGATATTGCATCCGGGTTCAACCTTATGATGGCTTCAAATGAAATATGTGATGTTGTCCATTACAGCGGTCCGGGAGCTTTAATACGATATGGTAAGCTTGGTTCATTTATAGATTTATCAGAGTATTTACACAATTCAAAAATTTTAACAAAAAGATATTTGCCATATATAGAGCAATTAAAAACCGATGATGGCAAAATATACTGCCTGCGTGCTCTGCCGTCTGATGGCGATGTAAATGAAGCCTTTGGAGTAAGATATGATTTGCTTTTGGAGTTAGGTTATGAAAGAATTCCGGAGACTATGGATGAATGGCTTAATGCAATGAGGAAGCTAAAACAAAAATATCCCGATTCAATACCCTATACGAGTAGAGAGAACCTTCACTCGTGTGAGTTTGTTTTCAAGTCTTACGGCTGTGCAGGTTCAGGATACGGGTGGCAGTATTATAATGGTAAAGTTATACATACTTTTGAAAATCCTCTTTACAAGGAAGCGATAAAGGTATATAGAATAATGCTTGAAGAAGGATTAATGGATGTTGAATTTGCTACCAATAAACAGAAGGATTTCTCGCAAAAAAGAATTAATAATAAGGTTTTGATAAATCAACAGAATTTGTCGGCAATAGCCGGTTGGATAGGTGGTTTTGCATTCCACAATATTGACGAAGCCATATTTATACCGGCTCAATGGCCTAAAATAGATGACCCAAGGATTGACCCGCAAAGTGTTTATGAAGGAATGCTCTCTTTAGGGGAGCATTCCATATCAATATCATCGATGTGTAATAAGGATGCTGCTGCCAGATTTGTCGAAATTCTGATTTCCGATGAGTGCATGGAATTAACTAGTTGGGGTCGTGAAGGTATTGAATATAATATTGTAGATGGAGAAAAAGTAATTAACTATGAAGAATCTGCGGCAAACGATTGGCGTCAAATTTATGGCATACTTTTTGGCAATTCGAAGGAATGTCTTAAGCTGGAACTTAATCTCAGTATTGCCGGCACAAAACTGGATGATGTAGGGAAAAAGGAATATGCAAGGCTTTATTGGGAGCAGTTTGATAAGGTGTTTGCCGACGCAAACTCAGTACCTATGAATCCCATGAAGGTTTTAGGAGTACTTGTGGATCATGACATACTTGCTATGCGTACTCAGGCGGAAAAAGAGGCTAGGACTATTGCAGTAAAAGCTATGTTGGGAGAAGTAAGTCTTGATGAATTTGACATTTTGGCTGAGAGTTTTATTAATAAATATCAATTTATTACCGAAGAATATAATGATAAACTGCCACAGGCGAAATAGATGGTAAAGAAAGCTATACTTTGAAGGTGCAGATAAAATGGTTTTTAAAGACCGTCCGCAGTTTGCGGGCTCGCTTCTGAAACAGCTTAATGATGCATTTGCATAAAAAATAATTGACATACTGAAGGCAAAATATGTTAATATATGATTAATACATAAAAATTATTTTATAGGGATGAGATGCTTAAATGGAGCGGGTAAGGCAAGGTTACTTTATGAGGCTTTGTTTGCTCTATTGTGGGAGGTGGAAAGGTTTGAGAAAAATTTGTGCTGTGATAATGGTTACAATGATTTTCATTAGTACATTATCAGGTTGTGGTGGAAAAGATAGGGGAAATGATGTTGATGCTAAGAACTCTTTTCCAGTTAATGCAAAAGCTGCAGGAAATGCAAGCAGCGAATTGGTCGAAGAATTGGACAAAGTTATATCAGATTACGTCGAAAATAATTCGGATATAAAAAAACAGCCCTTATTAGTAGAGTTTGAAAAGGCAGACCCTACCAAGAAAGTGGAAATTGCCCTTGGGCTTGCTGATGACATGGCGATGTCATGTGTGTTGGACTTTGAGAATAATAGTACCTTTGCATTGGCTGCGGAGATTGTAAAGGAATATCCACACCCTCTGCTGCTAAATAATTTTGGTTCAATGCTTGCAGAAAAATCCCGTGAAGATTCTCTGTTTTTCTTTTTAAAAGCTTTGGAGCAGGATCCTGAAAACTCTGTTATTCTTACAAATGCTGCTAATCTTTTTATTGAATTAGATAATTTTGCAGAAGCAGAAAGCTGCGCACGCAGGGCACTCATGGCAGCCCCGGATTTTGGGCCAGCGTACCAGATATTAACTACTAATCACTTAAAGAACGGAGACGACATACTGGCTGCCGAAACTATGGTGAAAAGCGCAAAGCACTGTTTTAATGAAATTACTATCCATCATTTTGAATCCTTTTTGGAAGCAGTTGAGGAGCTTAACCCTGAAGTGGATGAATATCCACTTAAAGAGGAGTTTATCAAAGAATTATTCTTAATTGCAAAAGAAAATGTGGATACCGCCTTTATAAATGATGGAATAGATACTCCTGAGGCACAAATTAAAATACAATCCTTTCCTAAAATAGACACTATTGATCTTTCGGAGATGTATAGTTTTCTTTATGAAAGATCGCAGGAAATTAATTTCACGCGCTACGATGATCAAAGGGCTTACCGTAAATACCAGTATGCTGCTGAAGATTATTTATATGACTACTCCGAGGGAGGACAAGGGATTTATCCCATCAAGAAAAATTTAAGGCAGGTTTATGCTTTTAAAGTGCTGCAATCCTATTACAACTTTAAACTTGAAAAATGCCGTCTAGAATATGAAAAGGAAATGGAAGAACTTCATAGTGAATTATCCGAAGCTGTTTTAAAAATTGTAGAAGAAGATTACAACCAGAAGCCTAAAGAAACTCCCGATGAAAATTATGAGCTTATACCTATAACTTTTGAAGAAATTATGGCAATACAGAATCAAGCTATTGAAGGATGGGAAGGGAGCCTTGAACGGCAAAAATCTGTTTATAAAGGTTTAACACCAAGAGCTATATCTTTGTCCAAAAACTGTTATAACGAAATAAAACAAATTTTAGAAGAGTATTGGCTCCTATCAGGTGGGATTTTAAAGTACATTACCAATGAAGATGTATTTATCCAGTTTGACCTTGAACGTACTATAACTGTTTATGAATATATAAGCGTTGCTCTTGACGGCATGCTCAGCTGGGCAGGAAATGACGTTAATATGGATGTCTCGTTTGATTATGCTGATGCTTTACAGTCAATGGCGGATGCATTGACAAAAATAAGCGGATCCGGCGGTGTTCTGGAAGCACAGGAACCGGAACAGACAAAATCAGAAAAGGATGAGGATAGTTTGATTCCGGATATCGAAAAGCAGGCGATTACAAATTTTAAAGAGATAGGCGATCTGCCTGATGTCGGTTTTGAAGGCGATGTGTTTGGCGTTGGCGGTTCTATTTCAACAGACGGTGAAAGATTAAAATATAGTTTAGATACACCGGTATCCAGTGCAGGCCAATCAAAAAATTTATTGTATGATGAACCCTGGGATAAGTGCTACACAGAATCCTACTTTGCATTGGGTTCAAAAGCGCAGGGGAGCACAGAATGGTTTGTAAAAAACTCAAAAACTGTAAAGGAGGCTGTAGGGAAAGGTGCAAAAATAATTGGGAATATTGGCTTTACAGGTGGGACACTCCAGGGTGGATATATTTGCCAGAGCAAGGACGGAATAATTACTGACCGTGGGATTATTCACATTAGAGAGGCTGGAGGAAACATCGGAATGTTTGGAAAAAGTGATATAGTAGTAGTAAGAAAATCTACTATATCAGGCGTGGCAATAAAAGAAAAAAGTACCAAATATAAATTTGGGATTGGAGCATTGAATGTGAAGTAGGATTTTACGTACATTGGATGCTAAAACGTGGCGTTGAACTGTTTTCCTTACATGATTGTAAGTTCTGCGTTCCACTTTTGTTGTAAAAAGATTTGACCGCAGAAATTGAACTGGTATACTGTGCGTTTCTTCAATCAGTGAAAGCTTTAATTTAACACCTATATACCTCTCAACTCTGTTTCGCAAAACAATGGGAGAGAGCATGCTTTATTATATTCACCAATACAGGGTAGATAAAGCATGTGAACTTTTATTAAGCTCAAGAGAGTCAATAAAGAAGCTGACAAAAAAGGTTGAATACCTGGATGTAAGTACATTCACGCGAAACTTTAAAATATGTAAAGGCATAACACCAAGTGAATTTCGCTCTATAAACAGTATCGTAACAGAATAAGAATGATATGTTCTTTGAAGCATTAAAGAGCTTAAAATGGCAGAAAATAAAGTAGACAAAAGTAAAAACTGTTTTAATTGCAATGGCATAATATTATATATTTGTGTCATAATACTTTATTCAAATCAGTGCTGATATGATATAAAATTTATTATTAACGAAGCAAACAATCATATTACAATTCAAGCCTATAAAGCTAGAAATTTTATTTTGAATTAATTGATTAGACTGAAGAATATTAAGAATGTAAGCATATTAAAAAATTAATCTGGGAGGAAGTATCTTATGAATAAAAAACCTAATCTATTATTTATATTTACAGATGAACAGGCTGCAAAAACTATGAAAGCATATGGAAATGACACAATAAATACCCCCAACATGGATAAATTGGCAAAGGATAGTATTGTGTTCAAAAACGCATATGTATCCCAACCAGTATGTACTCCTTCTAGGTCAACGATTATGACAGGTTTATATCCTCATACTAATGGTTGTGTTAAAAACAACATACCGCTCAGGCCGGATATCGGATGTCTGCCGGAACTGGCTGATTTTCATGATTATAAGACTGCGTATTATGGGAAATGGCATCTTGGAGATGAAGTTTTCAGACAGCATGGATTTGATGATTGGAGAAGCACTGAGGAATATGAGAAATATTATTCGGAGGGTAGAGATCACAAAAAGAGAAGTGATTATGCGGAATACCTTGTAAGCCTGGGTTACGAGCCTGATGTTGTTGATAAAAACGGAGTAGGGCGATTCAGCAGAGCATTTTGCGCAAGACTACCTGAGGAACATGGAAAACCAGCTTTTACTGCAAAAAAGGCATGCAAATTTATTAAGGAAAACAAGGACAATCCTTTTGTGCTATATGTCAATTTTTTAGAACCCCATATGCCTTATTTCGGTCCAAGAGATGATCAATATGATCCTGAAAAAATACCTCTTCCCGAAAGCTTTTATCATGAGCTTTCTTTTAATACTACACTTAAGAACAAACTGAACAGGCTACACAGCTATTATGAAGAAGGACTAAAAACAGAAGCAGACTGGAAAGCACTTGTTGCCAGGTACTGGGGTCTTGTAAGTCTTGTTGATACATGCCTTGGCAAAATACTTGATACCGTAGAAGAATGTGGACTCAATGAAAATACAATTATTGTATACACAAGTGACCATGGTGATATGATGGGAGCTCATCGCATGATTGCCAAGGGTACCATGTTTGAGGAATCGGTAAAAGTACCTCTGATTTTAAAAATTCCGGGTATTAAAAAGATAACGACAGAGAAACCCGTAAGTCAGGTGGATCTGGTTCCTACCCTACTTGACGCTATGGGCAAAGAGATACCTGATCAATTACAGGGCTTCAGCTGGATACCTTTTTTGGAAGGGAAAAGTGATTTGGAAGAAAAGGACGTATATATAGAGTGGAACGGACTTAACGGAAAATATTCCGAGAAACAGGAGCAACTGAAAATACCGGAATTCTGGAAAAAGGTAGCAGACGTAGATGATATTTTGAAATCCATGAGCGACTATATAAGAACTATAGTAACACATGATGGCTGGAAGCTCTGTTGGAGTAAAATTGGTGAAAATGAGCTGTATAATCTTAAGGAAGACCCGAACGAACTGAATAATCTTGTACTTAACCCTGAATATAAGCCTTTGATAAATGAACTTAAGGAGAGGATTGGCAAGTGGCAGAAAAGGACAGGAGATAATGTGGATTTAAGCAACCGTTAATAAGTATTGGTAATGGCATAATACTATATATTTATGTCATGATTCTTCATTCAGCAAGTAGTGATATAATGTTAGAATTAATTTATCAGAGAGTTTTAAACATATAAGTTAAGGAGATTATCAGCATGGATGAAAAAATAAAAATTCACATGATAGGTAATGCGCATATTGATCCTGTATGGCTTTGGAGGTGGCAGGAGGGGTTTGCAGAGATTAAAGCAACATTTCGTTCTGCTCTTGACCGTATGAATGAGTTTCCTGAATTTGTATTTACATCTGCATGTGCTTCATACTATAAATGGATTGAAGAAAACTGCCCTGGCATGTTTGAAGAGATCAAAGAGCGTGTAAGGGAAGGAAGATGGGTGGTCGTAGGAGGATGGTGGCTGCAGCCTGATTGCAATATACCTGCCGGCGAGTCCTTTGTAAGGCATGGCTTGTACAGCCAAAGATACTTTAAAGATAAGTTCGGAGTTATGTCAAAGGTAGGATATAACGTGGATTCTTTTGGACATAATGGAATGCTTCCGCAGATACTTAAAAAAAGTGGTATGGATTACTACGTTTTTATGCGTCCCGGTGATGCAGAGAAAGAGCTTCCCAATGTTTTCTGGTGGGAAAGCGAAGACGGAAGCCGTGTTATGACTTATAAAATACCTTTCAGTTATAATCTGTGGTGGGAGGATTCGGACAATCCGCTCAAAGATAAGATACTTGAAGTTAAAAAGATGGCACAGGATCAGGGACAGAGTCTTATGGTGTTCTATGGAGTGGGAAATCATGGTGGAGGACCTACTGTAGCCAATATAAAACTAATTAAAGAACTGAATAAAGGAGATCAAGGTAATATTTTATTCAGCTCACCACTTAAGTATTTTGAAGAAATGGATACAATGGGTGGAAGCCTTCCCATAATAAAAGGCGACCTTCAGCACCATGCCAGCGGATGTTACAGTGCTAATTCAAAGGTAAAGGCAGCAAACAGAAAATCAGAAAACAGACTACTTGCAGCAGAAAAGTTTGCATCCCTTGCAAAATGTATTTTATGCAGTAATTATTCTGTTGCTGAAATCAGATTAGCATGGGAAAAAGTTTTATTCAACCAGTTTCATGATATACTGGCCGGATGCAGTATACAAAAAGCGTATGACGATGCCTTTGAGTTTTATGGAAAAGCTCTTACAGTAGCTGCTGAAATACAAAATAATTCATTGCAGAAAATATCTTGGTCAATTGATACCACAAAAGGCGGACCAATAAGCGAAGGTAAGGGTGATATCCGCTATCTATGGGATGACGGAGAAAGAGGAGTTCCTCTGGTAGTCTTTAATCCCCTTTCCTGGGATGTGGAGGCCCAGGTACAGGTAAACAAACAAATAAGCTGTGTAACTGATGATGATGGAAATGAGTTGCTTATTCAAAGAGTAAGAGGAAGCTTTACAAACAGAGACTACAAAATGGATACCATTTTTATGGGAAGAATACCCGCATTAGGCTACCGGGTCTATTGGCTGTATTCCAATTCTGATTTACCGCAAACGGAATCATCAGTATGGGCATTAGATGCCGGTGTTCTTGAAAACAGATACATAAAAGTGGAATTTGAAAAGCATACAGGATATATAAAAAGCATTTTCAGTAAAGATGATTGTATGGAGTTCCTTAACGGAAAGGGAGCTGTGCCAATTGTTATTGACGAGTATGACAGTGATACCTGGGCTCATGGAATATTTGAATTTCGAAATGAAACAGGTAGGTTCACAGATGCAAAAATATCAGTTCTGGAAGACGGACCGGTAAGGGCAGTGATCCGTGTAGAGAATTACTATAATGATTCATCTCTGAGGCAGGATTTTATTCTCTACAGTGGCAGCGCGGACATAAAAGTGCATGTCCGGCTGGATTGGCGTGAAAAACATAAAATGCTGAAATTGGTGTATCCGGTTAATGTTCAGGAATATGTTGTAACCTCGGAAATACCGTATGGCTTTATACAAAGAGCGGCAGACGGTAAAGAGTATCCGGGGCAGCAATGGCTGGATGTTAGCGGAACTACTGATAGTTGTGAAGATGAAACCTTTGGATTGGCAATTTTAAATGACAGTAAGTACAGCTTTGATGTAAAGGATAATGAGATACGTATGACTCTTGTGAGAAGCCCACTCTATGCAGATCATTTTGGGATCCGGGATGACTTGGGTGAGTTCATGGATCAGGGAATACATGAATTTACATACAGTATTGTACCTCATAAAGGAGACTGGAAAGAAGGGGCAGTGGTAAGAAAGGCTTATGAGTTAAATGTTCCCGTTGAACAGATATTTGAAACTTACCATAAGGGCAGCTTGCCGAAAAGCTTGAAGGGAATAGAAATTAGCCCAGGAAATATAGTTGCTGTGGTATTCAAGCGGGCAGAAGATGATAATGGTTTTATACTCCGGTGCTATGAAACTGAAGGAAGAGAAACAAAAACAAGCATTGAACTAACAATGCTTGACAGGAAGTGGGAAGTTGATTTTGGAAGATGCGAAATAAAGACGTTTTTTATTCCTGACGCATTGAGTGAAGATGTGGAGGAGACTAATCTTTTGGAGCATGATATGATATAAATTACGGTAAATGAATACTGTAGTGAAAATTAGTTATTTCAATACTGCACCTGCTTGAAATTTGGACAAGGGCTGGTTTTCAGGCAGGATAAATCCATATTTTAACGTTAGTTACCTCTATAAGGCGGGGAATAAACAATATGAACGTTTAATATGTGTGGGAATGAAGTTACAGGAAAGGGGAGTTTTATATGTATTATCCTTTTGACAATGAAAGAAACATAAGACTTACTGCAGAAGAAGTAATGGCCATGGTAAAAAAGGTTTATAGTACTGCACTTGTTAATGGATTTATGGAACCGGATTATACTGTTGGTAACTGCGAAAAGCAGGAGTATCCGATAGCTTCGTTTAAAAATATTATTCGTGCGTGGAAGGTAGATCATCAGGGTGGAAAGAGTTTTAAATGGAAGTCAGATATAATACCACAGGATTTTAACCTCCCTCATGCAGTGCTTGTCTTCCCCATGGCAACAGGTATTGGGGCACCGTATCCGGAGCCTTCCGGATATTTTGAACTATATATAAATGGGGAATATGCTCTGGGTTTTATAGAGTCAAAGTACTCTCAAAAGTGGGAAAGAGGAGAGTTTGCTTTATATTATGATGTAAAGAGAAGCCTTACTGCGGCAGAAGGCACAGGGCTTATGCTGGATAAGTGGATAAATGGTGATAGGATGGCAAGCTTTGGAACCGGAATTTTAAAGGTACCGGCTTCCAGGCTTAAGCCAGGAAGCTCTGTTGAGCTTGAAATACGCACATTTGAGTACTTTCCATCAAGAACGTGGGTAAGGGTTGATCAGGTTCACGAAGAAAGGCATATTAAGAATGGCTTTATGTTTCTTGACTGGGAGTCTGGATTGAAGGCATTATTTGAAAAGAAGAAACACAACAAAATCGGGGATAAGTATGTTTTTTCAGGAGACATACATGCTCATAGTTTCTGCGGAGTTAAAAGCCCGTGTGATGGGGAAGGGAAAGATAAATATAAAAATTGTCTTGAGTGTACTTATGTAAAGGACAAAGGTTCAGGATGCGGATATGGAACGATAAGGAACAATTACATCTATGCATCTCAAATAGCCAACCTGGATTTTTTCTGCTTGAGTGATCACGATTTTCAAATGAATGAAAATGACTGGGAAGTGCATAAATATGTGGCTCAGGCATTTAATCGGGATGATAATTTTGTGGTGTTAAACGGTTATGAATATACTTCATGGTTTTACGGACATCGCAACATATACTTCAGAGATGAGAACCCACCAATATATCGTGCTGTAGAATATGGCAACCGCTATGGGGAGTATATGGAAAAACCCCCTTCGCATATGTTTGAATATTTAAAGAGAGCAGGTTGGGATTTTATTTCTATACCCCACCATACGTCAGCGGTTGACCATCCTTTCTGCTGGGATCGCTTTAATATGGAATGGGACAGAATGGTGGAGGTGTTTTCAGGTTGGGGGAATTCAGAGGGTAACAACGGACCTTTAATAGGGAACGGATCAGCAAAATTTGTTTTTAATACAGCGTCAGAGGCCTTAAAAAAGGGATATAAATTTGGATTTGTTGCCGGCTCAGACTGTCATGATGGTTTCCCCGGGAATGCACAAGGTTCAGGAATATTCAACTGGGCAAACAAGTTTTCTGAAGCAGGAAGCGGGAAGACGATTGTACTGTGTAACAGACTAAGTAGAAGTGAGGTTTTTGACAGTATTAAAAATCGGCGGGCATATGCCACTACCGGTGCTGAAATTATAGCTGATTTCAATATAAACGGGTTACCTATGGGCTCTGAAATAAAAGCTCCGGGGACAAGAGAGATCACACTTAATGTTTCTGCACCTTCTGAAATTGAAAAGATTCATATACTGAAAAACGGCCGTATGTTGGTAAGGGAGTTTTGTGACCTGCAAAGCGAGAAAATTTTCTTCATTGATAAAAAGCATGAACTTGACACCGATTGTTATTATGCCCGGGTATTTTTGAAAGATAGGGAGATGGCATGGATCACTCCTATATGGGTAACAAAATAAAAGAATAAAATACCTGAAGTGTACCTGGAAAAGGCAGAGTAGCGGCTTAACATTATTACCGAGCAACGTAAGCTGGATGACATTTCAAAGCGCAGTGACATATAATAACTTTCACTTGGCGCTTGAAGGATTTATAACTTGCAGGTTGTTTTAATAAACTAAATTTAAGGAGAGTTTTTTAAGAACATGAACAAAAATAACATGATTCCTAATGGAGTTTGGCCTACAATGCTTACTCCCTTTACTCAATCAAATAATGTTGATTTCAATGCTTTGGAAGAGTTGATTGAATGGTATATTGAACGAGGGGTAAATGGACTTTTTGCAGTTTGCCAATCCAGCGAAATGTTTTATTTAAGTTTAGAAGAAAGAATTAAAATTGCGCATTTTGTAAAAGAAAAAGTAAGTAATAGGATACCTGTAATAGCCTCCGGTCATGTTTCTGATTCTCTGAACAATCAGATTGAAGAGCTGAAGATGATCGCCGATACAGGTGTGGAAGCTGTTGTATTGATTAGTAACCGTATTGCAGGGGAAAATGAGTCTGATGATGTGTGGAAGAAAAATGCAGAGATTATACTTGAGAAGGTTCCTGAAATAATTTTTGGAATATATGAGTGTCCGTATCCTTATAAACGTCTCATGTCAGTTAATCTTTTAAAATGGTGCGTATCAACAGGTCGTTTGAAGTTTTTGAAGGATACATGTTGTGATTTAGGACAATTGTCTGATAAGGTCAGAGCTGTAAAGGGCAGTAATCTGAAAATTTTTAATGCTAATGCGGCAACCTTGCTTGACTCTATGAAAATGGGGTGTGCAGGTTACAGTGGTGTTATGGCCAATTTTCATCCCGAACTTTATGTTTTGCTGATGAATTGCTGGTCTGCTAATCCTGAAAAAGCGCAAAAACTGCAGGATTATCTTGGGTTTGCTTCTCTTGCAGAATATCAGCTTTATCCTGTTAATGCGAAATACTATTTGAACCTGGAAGGCTTGAATATTGACTTAAAAACACGTTCAAAGGATGCAAGCAGTTTTAAGCCATCAATGAAAATAGAGGTTGTGCAGTTTCGTAGGACAAATTTAAATTTCACGAAGCTCATGAAATACTTGATTGTATAGATGTTTTTGACGCTGTTATTGCCGGGTTGGATATATGAGATGAGGAAATATTTAAAGCAGCAAAAAAGCTGAAGATAATTGCCCGATTTGGAGTTGGCCTTGACAACATGTTGTGGGAATGAAAATAAATGTATTCAAATAATGCTTAGATTTTTTTGATTATAAAAAGTTCCACTTAAATAAATAGAATTCAGAAGGGAGGGTTTTCGCTAAGCATATTAATACTCTAATGAACTAATTAATAATATTAAATTATGCTGGTACTACTCTTAATTAATTGGAGTAATTCACTCCTATTTTTTGCTCTGCTTTATTCATATGTTTAATATGCTTTGCGTAAAAAGAGAAATGTCAAACAATAATAATTATGTTAACCGTCTTATTGGCAGACTGCCTAAAGTGGGTATCAGACCCGTAATTGACGCAAGACTAGGGGGAGCTCGTGAATCTTTAGAAGGTCAAACAATGCAGATGGCCAAAAGTGTCAAAAGATTAGTTACTGAAAATTTGCGACATTCTTGTGGGGCACCCATTGAATGTGTTATTTCAGACTCAACTATTGGAAGAGTTTCAGAAGCTGCTGCCTGCGATGACAAGTTTGCCAAAGAAGGTGTAGGCGTATCAATTACAGTTACACCCTGTTGGTGCTATGGCAGTGAAACTATGGATATAAATCCATACATACCAAAAGCTGTCTGGGGGTTTAATGGTTCTGAAAGACCAGGGGCGGTATACCTTGCAGCCGTTATGG
>Ga0265293_10000860_pt1 | contig 70122 bp, 56 predicted proteins | sample Munlanlewell138R_FD_192505 | JGI IMG/M metagenome (GOLD analysis project Ga0265293, IMG submission 192505) | Leachate microbial communities from a municipal landfill in Southern Ontario, Canada - Leachate well 138R | ecosystem: Engineered > Solid waste > Landfill > Unclassified | place: Canada... | reverse complement strand
TATGCTCATGGAGTTGATAATACGGTAGCTAAAACTACTACATATTATGTAAGTTATGTGGCAACCGAGCAAATAAGTAAAAATCAGTGTGAGAGTCCAAAAACGGAGGTGAAGGTGATAGTAAATCAATTACCTGATGTAAGTATTACTGTTCCTGCAATTGTTTGTCAAACCGCTGGAGATGTAGTCATTCCTAAAACAGAAAAATCTTATAATGGCAATGGTTCTGGTGTTTGGAGTATTGTAGGAGAAACAGCAGGTATCAGTTCTTCGGGAGTATTTAACTCGGAGTTTAAAGGCGAGACGACAGGTATTTATACGGTAGATTATACCTATACAGATGCTAAAGGTTGTGTAAATAACGACCAAGGTGATGTGTTAGTTCAATTTACAGAGCCTCCAACTACGGAAGGTCACACGAGCATAACAGAGTTAAATGAACCTGTTGTAATAAAAGCAAATACATTGGCAGGTGCAACAGTAAATTGGTATAAAGAAAAAACAGCTGGAGTATCACTTAGTACTCAAAATCCATGGACAACAGATGATAATCCGCTTGTGGAGATAGAGAAATCATATTGGGCATCACAAACGGTACATGGTTGTGAAAGTAAGCGAACACAAGCATTTGTGTCTATAATTGATTGCCCAGTACCTGCACCAACAATTGCATCTAACCTTGTTCAAGCATGTTTACTCGAGCCTATGCCTACACTTGAAGCTTCAGGAACAGAAACTATTCGATGGTATGCAGCAAATGATCTTATACAGTATGTTCATGAAGGTTCCACGTATCAACCAACTATTTCAACAACAGGCTTGCATGAATTTTATATTTCTCAATATGACGGCACATGTGAAGGACTACGTGTGAAGATTACCGTACAGGTTTTAGAAACACCTAAACCAGGAATAATTGGCAATAAAACTATTTGCGATTATGAAGATTTAACACTTACCGCACTAACATCAACAGGTACGGTTTATTGGTATGAATCAGATCCTAAAACTGCAACTGCTGTTGGTACAGGCAACACATATACCATTAGTAGTTATGCAGCAGGTGTTCATAGTATTTGGGCTATTCACGAAAACACTTGTTTCAGCGAACCTGTAGAAATAAGTATTACCGTGAATGAACAACCAACCGCTCCTACTCTTTCTGGAGACAATGTTTGCGAAGGAGAAACTATTGGTTTACAGGCTGTTGGAAACACAATTCAATGGTATGAAGATGGCAATACTACAACAATTGGAACAGGAAACTCTATAAACATCTCCTCAAAACCTGTAGGTAATTACAAATTTGAAGCTACACAAACAGTTCTTGGCTGCACAAGTGATAAAAGTTTTATTGACGTAACAGTACATGATATACCTGAATCTCCTATTGTAAATTCAGATGAAATATGTAGTAATGAAGAAATGATTTCGTTTGTAGTACAAGGATTGCCAACAGGAGAAATTAATTGGTATAGTGATGAAAATTGTACTGCGTTAATTGCAACAACAGTACATACATATACTCCAACTACCAATGGTACACAAACGGTATATGTAACACAAACGGTACATAATTGTACAAGTCAAGCTACATCTGCAACTATTACTGTTCATGAACAACCAAAACTTGTAAAATTTCAGCATGCAAACAATATTGAAATATGCGAAAAAAGTGAACAAGCATTAATTGTTACAGAAAATAATAATATTAAATGGTACGATTCCGAAACAGCTACAACTCCTATTCAAATAGGAAGATTTTTAAACAAAACTTATACAGAAGTTGGCACATTTACGTATTATGCAACACAAACAGTTAACAACTGCGAAAGCGAAAAAAATAGTACAACTGTAACCGTTTTCTCGGGACCGCAACCGCCAAGTATTGTTACAAACAATCTTACATTATGTGAAAAAACAGAAACAGGTATATTAGAGGTTTCGAAAAATTCTCCAAACGAAACAATTGTGTGGACTAAGGAAAACGGCGAATCTATAACACTTGGAACTACATTGCAAGTTCCAATAGAAAATTCACCAATTGGATTTACACGCGTATATGCACATACTGCCGTAAGTGGCTGTTCTGAACCAAGCGATAAAATTCCTCTCACATATCAAATTGTAAGTCAACCAAATGCGCCAAATGTAAAACAAAGTCAATTCTGTTTTACTGGTACATCAATAATGTTAGAAGTTGAAAAAGGGGTTAATGTTTCTTGGTATGATGCGAATCAAACTAAAATAAGCCAATGCGAAAATCAAAATACATGTACTCCTGAAATATACGCTCAAGGAAGCTACATATTTTACGTAAATCAAACAGTAAACAACTGTGAAAGTCCTATGAAGGAAGTACAAATAAATATACATCCTATTCCAAATCCTATTATTTTAGGAGCTACTGAATTATGTGAAAAAACAACAAAAACGTATGCTATTCAACATGCAAGCACAAACAACACATACGAATGGGATATAACTGGTGGACATTTATCGTATGAAATTGCACAAGCTGGAATAACAGGACACTCACGCACTTTTGATTTTAACAAATCGGGTTTAGATACAATAACTGTACGTGAAACAAATTCATATAATTGTTCAGGTACCGCAAAACTCCCTATTACGATAGCTCCTATACCACAGGTGTTTTTCACTACCGAAAATCCCGGACAAGAAGGATTAATTAGAATAACAAATGAATCTAAACCTCAAATTGTTGAAAAAGGAGAAACGCGTGTAGAAATTCCTGTGAATTATTATTGGGATTTTGGTACAACATATACAGATACTACGTTCATACAAAATGAAAAAACAATAGATGTTCAATATAAATATGGTAATTATGTAATACATCTTGAAGCTATTGATGATTTTGGTTGTAGAAATACATATTCAGAAGATATTTTTGTTGCTATTTCGTATCGATTATTTATACCAAACGCTTTTAGCCCAGGCAATCCTGCAAAAGGAGTACGCACATTTAAGCCTATTGGCTACAATTTAGAATCATTTAAAATGTGGATTTTTGATCAATGGGGAAATATTATTTGGTATTCAGCAGGAGTTACAGACAATGGCAGCCCAATTGGTGAATGGGACGGAAAATACAACGGAATATCGCTACCTTCAGGAGCTTATATTTGGAAAATTGAAGCAGTATTTGCCGATGGGACCATGTGGTATGATAAGAAAAACAATGGAAAACATACACAATTTGGAACAGTCAATATTATTAAATAAATTATATTAGTCGTTTAAAAACAAGCCTCTAAAAAATCAAGTAATTATTTATAATTTCAATAAACCAAAACCCCGAAAAAGCACAAAAACGGGGTTTTATTTTTTCAAATTAAAGTTAAAGATGTTTTGAAGAGCGTCTGGACATTACCAATATGTATAATTGTTTATCCTGCCCAATTTTCTCTGTCTAAACTTCTATATTGAATTGCTTCTGCAATATGATGTGCCTGAATCGCATCTGAATTATCTAAATCAGCAATTGTTCGTGATACTTTTATAATTCTATCATAAGCACGAGCCGACAATCCTAATTTTTCCATTGCTTGTTTTAACAAATCAGAGCTTGATTTATCTAAATAACAATGTTTTCGTAATAATTTTATATTCATCTGAGCATTACAATGCATCTCCGTGTCAACATATCGTGTTTGTTGTATTTCTCGTGCACGTATTACTCTATTACGTATTTCACTACTTGATTCGGCTGTTGCTTGTTTCGAAAGTTCTTCGAAAGAAACAGGAACCACTTCAATATGTATATCAATTCTATCTAATAATGGACCTGAAATTCGGTTTAAATATTTTTGAACCACACCAGGGCTACAAACACATTCTTTTTCGGGATGATTATAATATCCACAGGGACAGGGATTCATAGAAGCGATAAGCATAAAACTTGCAGGATAATCTACAGAAAATTTTGCACGAGAAATAGTAATTTGTCTATCTTCTAAAGGTTGTCGCATAACTTCTAATACCGTTCGTTTAAATTCGGGCAGTTCATCAAGAAATAATACTCCATTATGAGCAAGTGAAATTTCACCCGGTTGCGGATATGTCCCTCCTCCAACTAAGGCAACATCACTCACCGTATGATGCGGTGCACGATACGGACGTTCATACATCAGTGAAACATTCCCTGGTAATTTACCCGAAACTGAATGAATTTTTGTTGTTTCCAACGCCTCAGACAAAGTGAGTGGCGGCAGCACAGACGCTATGCGTTTTGCCAACATGGTTTTTCCAGCTCCGGGAGGTCCTATCATTATAATATTGTGCCCTCCTGCTGCTGCAATTTCAAGAGCACGTTTTACATTTTCTTGCCCTTTTACGTCTGCAAAATCAAATGAACAATTATGTATGTTTTTAAAAAATTCATCACGAGTATTAACAATTGTTTTTTCTAAATCAACTTTCCCATTAAAAAAATCAATTACTTCTTGTAATGTTTCCACGCCATACACATCTATACCATTTACAACAGCAGCTTCTCGAGCATTTTCTTTTGGTAATATAAAGCCTTTAAGTCCAAATTTACGTGCCTCTATTGCCATAGAAAGTGCTCCCTTAATACGATGCACGCCACCGTCTAAAGAAAGCTCACCCATAATAAGATATTCATGTATGTTTGTATGATTTATAAGTTCTGCACCACCAAGTATTGCCACAGCCAAAGTCAAATCATAGGCAGTTCCTTCTTTGCGTATATCGGCAGGTGCCATATTTATGGTGATTTTTTTACCTGGCCATTTAAAACTATTACTCCTTAATGCAGATTCTATACGTTGCTGACTTTCTTTAACTGCACTATCGGGAAGCCCTACAATGAAAAAATTCACTCCAGTAGCTACATCGGTTTCTACGGTTATGATACGTGCATCTATACCATTAACCGCACCTCCATACGTTTTTACTAACATTGTGTTGCGACAATTAATTTATGTTGTTTGTATTATATATTTTTTATGTTACGATATAAAAATAATTTTAAAATATCATATTTTATGTGTCATTTTTTCTTCAATACTATGAATCAGTGCATGAATAATTTTTATATGAATTTCTTGAATCCTGTCTGCATAACCTGAATACGGCACGCAAATAGAAACATCTGCCAATTTTTCAAGTGGCGACCCGTAATTTCCTGTAAGTGCAATAGTGTGTACTCCTTTACAAGATGCTTCTTTTACAGCATGCAAAACATTTTTCGATGTACCAGAAGTGCTAATTGCCAACAGTACGTCTCCAGTTTTTGCTATACTTTGTACAAAACGCGAAAACACAAATTCGTATCCATAATCATTTGCTACACAAGAAATATATGAAGGGTCTGAAATGGCAATTGCAGGAATAGAATCTCTATCCTCACGAAATTTCCCACATAATTCTTCAGCAAAATGCATAGCATCAGTCATTGAACCACCATTTCCACACGAAATAATTTTACCTCCATTTTGCAATGCTGATATCATGAGTTTTGCAGCACGTTCTAATGTTGGGAAGGTGCTTGCTTGTGATAAAAAATCACGAAATACCTCTTGCGATTCCTGAAAATAATTTTGAAATGTTTGTTTCATATAAAATTAATCGTTGTTGAAAATAGTTGTACAAATATACATAAAGTGAATGTGTGTTGCGAATATGACAAGCATATTTTATTCAAACATACAGTTTTTGCATGTATATGCAATATAAAATGCTTTGTTTTTTTATAGATACATATAATTGTGATGCTCCGTTAATTCGGAAGTAAAAAAAAAGCTTTTGAACGTATTCAAAAGCTCTTTTATATTTTACAAGCATACATTAATTATGCTAACGTATTTACGTATTTTGTAATTTGCGATTTTAAATTTGCAGCTTTATTCTTATGAATAACATTTGTTTTTGCTAATTTATCAAGCATAGAAGATACTTTTGGAAGTAATTCAATTGCTTCATTTTTATCTGTAGTAGCTTGTAGTTTACGCACTGCATTACGAGTTGTTCTTCCATAATATTTATTATGAACACGTTTTCTCTCGCTTTGTCTTATTCTTTTAATTGATGATTTATGATTTGCCATAATTTTTTTTTTAAGTAGCCCGTAGGGGAATCGAACCCCTGCTACCAGGATGAAAACCTGGCGTCCTAACCACTAGACGAACGGGCCAAATCTATTTAGCGGCTGCAAATATATAAATTAGTTTTCTTTTTCTGCAATAGTTTATGGGTCAAAAAATAAAAAAAATCACTTTTTTCTCACAACCACCTCTCTGTCAATCGCTTAAAGCGATTATTTTTTTTGCTATTTCTGTAAAATGTAATCCAGAAACACTATCACTACTCATAAGCAGAAAATTCTTATGTGTCCAATTTATCATATAAAGTTCTGATTTTATATCATCAAGAGTTGTATATACCTTGATAAGATTGCTGCCAAATGCTTCTTTTATTTGATTCTCATCTAATGAAATACCACTTTGATGGTAAATGGTTTCGGGATTAAAATAAATTATTTTTTCATCAGCAAGATTCATAGTTCCTTTATATTCTTGCAAAAAAGATGTATTAAAATTTTGAATCGAACATAATTCTAAAAACACTACTAATTCTCGTTGACTGTATTGTTCTCTAATAGCTTTAATTGTAGCACTTAACTTTGCTGGAGAATACGCATAGTCTAAATATACATTTACAGTATCTGTTTTTCCTAACAATTGCAAATGCTTGCTTGTACCTTTATATGAACGAATTGCCTGATAAAATCTTTCTGACGAAATCTTTAAAAATTGACACAGTTTTATAGCTCCTTCAATATTATACATATTGTGTTTGCCAAATATATTAACTAATATTCGTCCTCCTAAAATTTTCAAAAACGTTTTATTGTTAAATACTTCATAAGGATGATATCGAAACGGTATTTTTTTAATAGCAGGAGGTGTTTCATTAACAAGTTTTTCTACTGTTTTGTCTTCTGCAGAATAAATTAGTTTTCCGCCTTTTTCTATAGAACCAAGATATTTTTTAAATTTTGTAACATATGCTTCAAATGTTGGAAAGGTATTTACGTGCGACCAGCCAATTCCACTTAATAATGCTATATGTGGTTTGTAATGTTCAAATTTTGAACGATTATCAATGGTTGATGTAACATCTTCATCGCCTTCAATAATTATGATGTTGGCTGTTTTACTTAGCCGTATTATGCCTTCATGCCCAAATACAGGGGAACTTACCAAATAATCAAATTCTATATCATAATATGATAATACATGCATAACAATAGAGGTTATGGTGTTTTTTCCATAACTTCCTGCAATAACAACTCTATTTTTATTTTTTGAAAACTCGTAAATAAATTCTGGATACGAATATAAAGGAAGATTAAGTTCTTTAGCTTTTTTTAATTCTGGATTTTCTGGGTCAATATGCCCCCCAACAATTACTGCATCTATTTCGTTTGTAATGCGTTCGGGAAACCAGCCTAAACGTTCAGGTAATAAATCATGAAGTGCCAAATTTCCATGCGATGGATCGTATATCTCATGGTCGCTACCAGAAATATTGTATCCATTATTTTTAAGGGTAATTGCTAAATTATGCATTGATTGCCCACCAATAGCTATAAAATGAATATGCTTAATCATATTGTTTTGTTTTAACTCACAAAGAAGTTTCTTTTGTATATTTGTTACAAAAATAACAAAATATGAAACTATATAGTATTGAAACAGGAAATTTTATGTTAGATGGAGGTGCTCTTTTTGGCGTTGTACCAAAATCTTTATGGGAAAAACGATATCCAACTGCGCATCAAAATCTTTGCAATCTTTCTATGCGAGCACTTTTGCTTGTAACTGAAACTAAAAAAATTCTTATTGATTGTGGAATGGGAAATACTATGGATGAAAATTTATTACAATACTATTTTTGCAATGGCGATTATTCCTTGTTAGATTCTTTACATGCGTGTGGATACAAAAAAGAGGATATTACTGATGTTATTTTCACTCATTTGCACTTTGACCATTGTGGAGGGGCAATTACAAAAAAACATGACGACACCTATGAATTAACATTTCCTAATGCTACGTATGTAATCAGTTCACAACAATGGGAATCTGCTTTACATCCTAACAGAAGAGAACGTCCTTCTTTTTTAAAACAAAATATTGAAACCATAGCAAATAGTAAAAAAATACACTTTATTCAAGAAAACACAGAATATATTCCCGGACTTGAATTGCGTTTGTTTTATGGACATACACACGGACAAATAATTCCGCATATTCGCTATAATAATACATTACTTATTTATTGTGGTGATCTTATTCCTACGGCGGCACATATTCCAGTGCCATATGTGTGTGGATATGATATTTTACCACTTACTTCGATGTCTGAAACAGAAACTTTTTTGCAATATGCGTATGAACAAAATGCCACATTGTTTTTTGAACATGACATTTCGGTTGAATGTTGCTCTTTACAAAAAACACCAAAAGGAATTTTTATGCAAGATGCATTTTCGCTTCAAGATTTTTGTAAAATGAATTTATAAATACATTTTGTTGCCATTACGTTTCTTAGATAGTACATTTGCGTTTATATTTTTATAAATAATTATGCCAGTAAACATTCCAGATACACTTCCTGCATCGGAAGTTTTAAAAAAAGAAAATGTGTTTGTAATGCACCAAAGCCGTGCAATTACGCAAGATATTCGTCCTTTACGTATAGGTATTTTAAATTTGATGCCATTAAAAGAAACAACAGAAACGCATCTTATCAGAATGCTTTCTAACACACCATTGCAGGTGGAAATTGTGCTTTTATACACAAAAACACATACGCCAAAACATACATCTATTGAGCATTTACAGTCTTTTTATAAATCTTTTGATGATATAGAACATAAAAAACTCGATGGACTTATAATCACCGGTGCACCAATAGAGCGTCTTCCGTTTGAACAGGTTTTGTATTGGAACGAACTTACAAAAATTTTAGATTGGGCAGATTCTCATGTTACATCAACATTGCATATTTGTTGGGGAGCTCAAGCGGCTTTGTATCATTATTATGGAATTCAAAAATTTGAATTAGCCGAAAAATTATTTGGAATTTTTACGCATACGGTACACGATAAAACCGAACCACTTGTTCGTGGGTTTGACGATGAGTTTTTAGCTCCTCATTCTCGATTTACCTATACGCGCCGCGAAGATATTATTGCATGTAAAGATTTATTTTTAGTGAGTGAATCGCAAGAAGCTGGTGTATATATTGCTGCTTCAAAAAACAAAAAACATGTGTTTGTTACCGGACACTCTGAATATGACCCACTTACATTACGAGAAGAGTATGTGCGTGATTTACAAAAAGGAGAAAACATTGCTATTCCTAAAAATTATTTCCCTCATGATAACCCCAAACAAACTCCAAAACATCGTTGGAAAAGCCATGGGAATCTTTTATTCGGGAATTGGCTTAATTATTATGTGTATCAAGAAACTCCATTTAAATTAGAGTAAACATCTGCCAATTTTTGTTTTTAATATATACGATTAATGGTAATTGTTCGTGGCAAATTACTATTTTTGAGTATTCAATTATGTGTGTATGGCAATTTTAATCGCATTAATTTTATCTATTATTTTACAACTTGGAGCGGCTTTTTTGGCAGTAAGCCTTATAAAACGTACAAAATATAATGCTTCGTGGATACTTATTTCTATAAGTTTTTCATTTATGGCTGTGCAACGTGTATATGATTTGATTTATATCTCTCAAAGCAATTTAGTGCTTGAACAAACCTCACTTGTGAGTTCGTGGCTCTCTGTAATTGTTTCTCTTTTTACGTTTATAGGAACGTTTTTTATTCGGAAAATTTTTGATTTACAAGACCGAATAGAAAGTTTGCGTAAAGGAAATGAACAACGAATTTTTTCGGCAATTATTAAAACCGAAGAACGAGAACGACAGGCATTTGCAAAAGAAATTCATGATGGATTAGGTCCAATTCTTTCGTCTATTAAAATGGCAATTTCTGCACTTACGTTTTCGCCAAACAATCAAACTGATAAAGAAATAATAAAAAAAACAACCTTTTCTATTGATGAAGCAATTATTACTATTAAAGAAATTTCTAATAAATTAAGTCCTCATGTCCTTTCTCGTTATGGAATTGAACGAGCTGTTAAAAATTTTACTGATGCTATAACATTTAACAAAAGTTTTGATGTCACTATTGATTCAAATATACATTCTGTACGTTTTGATTATAATGTAGAAACGGTTGTATATAGAGTTGTGTGCGAATTAATCTCAAACACCTTACAACATGCTGACGCACACGAAATACGCATTTCACTTTTAAAATCTGACACAAATTTACATATGCAGTATTCTGATGATGGAAAAGGATTTGTGTATGAAAATGTTCCCGATACAGGAATGGGGCTTTCTAATATTAAATCTCGTATTGCATCACTCCATGGCTCTTGTGTAATTCAAAGCGCTCCTCAAAAAGGATTTTCAGCTATTATTTCTATTCCTATTTAATTGAACGTTATGAAACAAAAAAGCATACTTTATTTAGTTGATGACCACACGCTTTTTCGTGAAGGATTAGCTTTTTTACTTTCAAAATGTGATTTTGTTTCTGAAGTATATGAGGCTGACAATGGAAAGGTTTTTCTTGATTCCCTTGATTCTCTCAAGCCCGATATAGTTATAATTGATATAGAAATGCCTGTAATGGACGGAATTTCTGCTACAAAAAAAGCTCTTGAAATCAATCCAAATCTCAATATTATTGCATTATCTATGTATGCACACGAAACGTATTATAGTGAAATGATTGATGCTGGGGCAAAAGGATTTTTGTTAAAAAACTCTGATTTTAGTGAAGTTCAAAGGGCTATACTTGACGTTCGTGATGGGAATAATTATTTTTCACCCGAAATTTTAGAGGGAATTATTAAAAAATTAAATAAAAAGGAATCTAAAAAAGAAGCTGAACTAACAGAACGCGAAATAGAGATTCTCTATAATATATGTAAGGGATTCTCAAATAGTGAAATAGCTGACATTTTATCAATTAGCAAACGTACCGTTGACAAACACAGAGAAAATTTATTGCTTAAAACAGCATCAAAAAACACTGCGGGTTTAGTTATATATGCAATTAAAAATGGTTATTTTGAGGTGTAAGTAATACGCAACATTTCAATACTGCATAATTCCAACTGTTTTAAAGGTGTACAGGTGTTTTCGTGTCATAAAACATACCTCATTGTATGTGCTTTTCACTCTTGTTTTTATCAAAATAATAAAATAAAAGCAGAAAAAAGTGGACGATAATTTTGTCAGTTAATAAAAAAACTTAATTTTGTAGTAACTAAGAAGAATACAATCAAAAAATGAGTGTTTATGTCAAAAAATATTGGTAAAATAGTACAGGTAATTGGACCTGTTGTTGACGTGAGTTTCGAAGGTAAAGAAAGTGAACTCCCTGACATATTAGAAGCATTAGAAATCACGAAGCTTGACGGACAAGTTGTAGTACTCGAATGTCAACAGCATGTTGGTGAAAAAACTGTTCGTGCAATTGCAATGGACTCTACTGACGGCATGTCGCGAGGCATGGAAGTACGTGCTACTGGTTCGCAAATTACTATGCCTGTGGGCGATAAAATTCGCGGACGTTTGTTTAATGTTACTGGTGACGCTATTGATGGTATTGGAAATGTATCGAAAGAAGGTGGATATCAAATACATGCAGCTCCGCCCGAATATGAAAAACTATCAACAGAATCTGAAATCTTATATACAGGTATTAAGGTTATTGACCTTATTGAACCGTATGCAAAAGGTGGAAAAATTGGCTTGTTCGGTGGTGCTGGTGTGGGCAAAACAGTTCTTATTCAGGAACTTATTAACAATATTGCAAAGGCATATGAAGGATTGTCTGTATTTGCTGGGGTTGGAGAACGAACTCGCGAAGGAAATGACCTCTTACGCGAAATGATAGAATCTGGCATTGTTACATACGGCGATGAATTCAAAAAAAGCATGGAAGAAGGTGGTTGGGATATTTCGAAAATTGACAAAAAAGCACTCGAAAACTCTTCGCTTGCTATGGTGTTTGGACAAATGAATGAACCTCCAGGTGCTCGTGCTCGTGTTGCTCTTTCGGGGCTTACTATTGCCGAAAACTTTCGCGATGGTGATGAAAAAACAGGTGGAAAAGATATTTTATTGTTTATTGATAATATATTCCGTTTTACGCAGGCTGGTTCTGAGGTGTCTGCTTTACTTGGACGTATGCCATCTGCGGTTGGGTATCAACCAACATTAGCTACTGAAATGGGATTCTTACAAGAGCGTATTACCTCAACAAAACGTGGCTCAATTACATCTGTTCAGGCTATTTATGTACCAGCCGATGACTTAACCGACCCTGCTCCAGCAACTGCTTTTGCGCATCTTGATGCAACAACTGTATTGAGTCGTAAAATAGTTGAACTTGGTATTTATCCAGCAGTGGATCCTCTTGAATCTTCGTCGCGAATTCTTACGCCTGAAATAGTTGGCGAAGAGCATTATAATACCGCACAACGGGTAATTCAAATTCTTCAAAGAAATAAAGAGTTACAAGATATTATTGCAATTCTTGGTATGGATGAACTTTCAGAAGAAGATAAACTTGTGGTGCACCGAGCGCGAAGAGTGCAACGGTTTTTATCACAACCGTTTCATGTTGCCGAACAATTTACTGGTATGAAAGGTAAATTAGTAGCTATTGAAGACACTATTAAAGGGTTTAATATGATTATTGATGGAGAGGTTGACCAGTATCCTGAGGCTGCATTTAATCTTGTTGGTACTATTGAAGAAGCTATTGAAAAAGGTGAAAAACTAATTGCAGCAGCAAAAAATTAATGCTATGATGGTAGTTGAAATTATTACTCCAACAAATACTATTTTTTCTGGAACGGTGCAGCGAATAAAATTACCGGGTTCTAAGGGAGAATTTGAAATGTTGCATAACCACGCTCCAATTATTTCTACATTACATGCCGGAAAAATTGTTTTGTTTGACGAGCACGGAACAAAACATGCATTTGATGTTTCTGATGGAGTTGTAGAACAAGCTCAAAATAAGGTAATTGTTTTGGTAGATTAATAGGTGAGTATTTCACGCAAAAGTCACTGATTATTCAGTGGCTTTTTTTTTCTATAATTATGAAGAGATACTATAAAAGAATTTTGTTCTGTTTGTTTGTATGTGTGCTAACTACACACGCATACACACAGCGTTTAGTTACTTTTCCTGCTTCTGATGGATTGTTAGTTTCAGCAGATTTATATGAAACAGAAGAAGAGTCTCATCGATATTTACTTTTGTTTCATCAAGCTGAATATAGCAGAGGCGAATTTCAACAAATTGCTACTCGATTAATAAAACTCGGTTTTAACTGTCTTGCTGTTGATTTACGATATGGCAATGAAATCAACTTTATTAATAATGAAACTGCCATGAGAGCACGTCAAGGAGCATTTGATGTAAATATGTTAGCAGCAAAAAAAGATATGATGGCAGCAATTAATTATGTAAAAACGTTACAGGATAGTGTGAGCGTGTTTTTACTTGGAAGCTCTTTTTCTGCCTCGCTTTCTTTAATTATTGCAAACGAAATACCTGATATTACCGCAGTAATGGCATTTAGTCCGGGAGAGTTTTTTGATGTAGAACTATCGGTAGAACAAAGTCTTAAAGGTTTATCTGTTCCCATGTTTGTTGGATGTCCTCGTAGCGAATATTATTATGTGATGCAACTCCTTTCGGGCGTAAAATCTAAAAATAAGGTTGTATTTCGTCCCGAAGGTTCTGATGGATTACACGGAGCAAAAACACTTTGGTGGGAGTCTGCAACTCGTGATGAATTTTGGTTAAGTCTTTTATTTTTCTTAAAAGATTTCAAATAAGCATATTTTCTCTATGACTAAAACAAAAATTCATACATTATCGTCTCTTACTCATGCTAATTCACGAGTGTATGGAATAGCTACATCTAATAATGAAATTCAATTTTGCACCTATGTAAATGCTGAATTGCAAATCGATTTAAAAGTAAGCGAACAAGTTGCGTTTGAAATAAATCCTCAAAAAACGATTAAATATTCTATTTATTCCTATTACGATGAGTTACGAATGATGAATTTTGAACTCGTTTCTAATGTAACAAAACACGGAGTTATTATAGATTTTTTAGATTCTATTTCTTTCTTTTTGCGATGTTCTTCGGAATATATTAAAGATGAAGAAAAAGATTTATATACTCGTTTAAAAAGCATAGATTCTGTGTTGTTTGTTCAAAAAATAGAAGACGGAAATTATTCTCAAAAACAACGAACTGTTTTACGCCGTTTGTTTCCTTATATTTAATTTTTTTTATGCATGAAACCAGTATTTATATATAGCATTTTATTTTTTTTAGCCTCTTGCAATTCTTCAAATACACCTCGAGAAAACAAACGATACGGTGGAAACCTGCAAATTGAAATACCATATAATCCCATTACACTTTTTCCACCTTCTGTTGATGATGATGTGAGTGAAAGAGTTATTTATCAGATGCATATGGGGCTTCTTCGTTTTAATCCATCAAATGCAACAATTCAATCGGGTATTGCAAAAAATTGGGACGTGGATAATACAGGCAAGGTGTATGTGTTTTACTTAGATAGCACGGTGTATTTTCATAATGATGATTGTTTTATTGGTGGACGCGGAAGGCGAGTTACAGCTCATGATTTTAAATATACTTTTACGTATCTTGCTTCTCGCCGTGCGGAGAATAAAAATTTTGGCATTGTGTCTCGAATAAAAGGTGCAAAAGAATATTTTTTGAATTACCCACATGAATCAGATGTTGATATAGAAGGCATACAAGTAGTTGATGATTTTACGCTTAAATTAGAATTTGAATCAGCAGCATCTATTATTTTATTTCATTTAGCAAAGCCTGCGGCATCTGTACTTGCTCATGAAGCAATTTCTCGATACGGGGCTTTAAATCTTGTAGGAACAGGTCCGTTTATATGTAAAAAAACACAAAATCAAGATGCTGTTATATTAGAAAAAAACGAATTCTTTTTTAAGAAAAACAGCAAAAAAGCCCCTCTACCATATCTTGATAGTATTACATTTCGGTTTGTAGATTCAAAGCAAGAACGATGTGATTTATTTCTTCAAAAAAAACTTGATGCTATGCTGTATGTCAAAAGTGAAGATATAAATGAAATCACCGAATTGTTGCACGATAATTTAGAATATGTACTCAAAGAATCGTATCAAACAAGCGATGCAAAGCAAAAATTTTACAACATTATTTCAAAAGATATTCAAAATTTATACACCAATAACCTTCGATTATATGATATGTCTGAAGTATATAAAGAAATATCTACACAATAAACGCATATACGTTGTGAAATTACGAGTTCCATTTCTCTTGTAATCGTGTTTCTAAGGCTTCAAGAAATTTTTCGGTAGTTACCCAATCCGTATCTTGCATGTTTTCGCCATGCACAGAAAGTGCTAAATCTTTTGTCATAATCCCCGACTCAACAGTTTCAATGCACACTTGTTCAAGTGTATTACAAAATTCAATAAGTTTATAATTCTCATCTAATTTCCCACGAAAAGCCAAGCCACGTGTCCATGCAAAAATTGATGCTATTGGGTTTGTCGAAGTCTTTTTACCTTGTTGATGCAACCTATAATGCCGTGTTACCGTTCCATGAGCAGCTTCAGCCTCCATAGTTTTCCCATCGGGAGTTATTAAAACCGACGTCATAAGTCCAAGAGAACCAAAGCCTTGAGCAAGCGTGTCGCTTTGAACATCACCGTCGTAATTTTTACACGCCCAAATAAATTCACCATTCCATTTTAAAACACTTGCAACCATATCGTCTATTAACCTATGTTCGTATGTTAACTGCAATTTGTCAAATGTTTGTTTAAATTCATTTTGATACACCTCTTCAAAAATATCTTTAAATCTGCCATCATATACTTTAAGAATAGTGTTTTTTGTTGACATATAGAGGGGCCATTTTTTTTGGATTGCTAAATTAAAGCAGGCACGTGCAAAACCATAAATAGATTCATCAGTATTGTACATTGCCATTGCAATACCATCTCCAGAAAAATTTTGAACAGTATATGTTTGTGCTTCATCGCCATTTTCGGGAGTGTATATAATAGTAAGTTTTCCTTTTCCTTTTGTAATAAAATCCGTTGCACGATATTGATCTCCGTGTGCATGTCTGCCAATAATAATTGGTTTTGTCCAGTTAGGAATTAAACGTGGAATGTTATTAATTACAATAGGTTCTCTAAATACGGTTCCATCTAAAATGTTGCGAATTGTGCCGTTTGGGGATTTCCACATTGATGTAAGATTAAATTCTTTCACCCGTTGTTCATCAGGTGTTATTGTGGCACATTTTACACCTACATGATATTTCTTTATAGCTTCGGCAGCCTCTATTGTTACCTTATCATTTGTTTTATTACGATTTTCTATGCCTAAGTCGTAATATTTAATAGTAAGTTCTAAATACGGCATAATAAGTCGTTTTTTAATAAATGACCAAATAACACGCGTCATTTCATCACCATCTATTTCAACAATTGGATTTGTAACGATAATCTTTTTCATACAATAAAATATGTAATATTTTTTACTTGTAAATTTTATACAAAATAAATAAATAAATTGAATATATTAGTGCAATAATACATTGAAGCGTGCATGTTTTGTATTGACGTATTGCATTGTTTATGTTTAAATAAAATGATTTAATGTAAAATTACATACTACTGTGTATCAAAATCTTTGTTATAATGCTTTTTCATTATACGTTACCTTTAGGGTAATCTTATTTCTAATTGTCTTGAAAAGTAGGACAGAGATTGATTTTACTACAAGTACTTTTATGAAAAAACAATATTCTTGAACGATTTTTAATATGTTTTTGAACGATTTTTATAACTTGATTTTAATTTGAAGTTATACATTTGTAGCAATGTATTATAGTTATGTTTTTTGTGAGATAAGAAAAAAAATTCTTATTTTTACAGATTCAACTATAATATAAAAATTAAGATGATAAATTTTTAATGAATTAACGTTACATCCTTTAAATAATAAATAGTATGAAAACACTTTCCTCCTTTTTTAAAACAATAATAGCTGGGGCTTTGTTATTCACAACAAGTTCTGTGTTTGCCGCTGCTCCCACATGGACACGAGTAGATTATACTAATACAACTGCATTTGTTGGTTGGGTTCGTATAAATTATTACGATTCAGGATTTCCTATAACCGTAAAAGCCGGTGATTATATAGGTGCGTTTGTAGGAACAGAATGTAGAATGATTGCTGAAGTATTTGCATATAACGGTAATTTATATGTTTCATCAGTAATTCATGGTGGAGATATATTTGATGGATACCCTTCAGATGATCCTAATCTTGATAACACTGCCGAAGAAGTTGAATGGAAAGTATGGGATAATGCTGCTAATAATGAAGTTGCAGCAACAGTTAAGGGAACATTGTTCTCTAATCCAGGAGGCGAAATTCTTTCGTATGAAATTGGAAAACCAAATACAAATAGTGATTTAGAATCACTTTCTGTTGCAGGTGCTAATTTATCTCCTGCGTTTTCTACTGCAACTACATCATATGCTGTAGAACTTGCTGCTGGAGAGACTCTACCAGTGCATACAGATTACTCAGCCTTTACAACAGACTCTCGAGCTACAGTAACAATAACTCCTGCAACAGATTTTGCGGGAAATAATGTAACTACTATTCGGGTAACTGCTGAGGATGGAACGTTTACCAACTATACAATTACATACACACAAGCAGCATGTACAATTGCTGCTCCAACAGTAAATAATCCTATTATACACTATTGTGTAGGAGATATTGCTACTCCATTAACTGCAAATGGTACCAATTTATTATGGTACACTAATCCTGCTGAAACTGGAATTACGGCACCACCAATACCATTAACTGTATCGGCAGGTATATATACGTTTTATGTTTCTCAAACTATTGGATGCGAAAGCGAAAGTGCTGAAATACAGGTTGTTGTACACGCATTACCAGAGGTAAATATCACACCAAGTTCAACTGCAGTATGTTCTGATGAAACTGTAACATTAAACTTAGTTCCAGCAACAGGCGGTACATTAGATGGTGATGGTACTAATGGACTTACATTTTATCCTTCTCTTGCAGGCGATGGCAGTCATCTGTTAACGTATTCATATACTGATAATAATCAGTGTTCAGGTACAGCAACTACAACTATAGCAGTAACAGAAAAATCACTTCCTATAGTTACAAAAACAACATATACATTAGAATTAGGTGAAACTGCTCCTGTATTAACTGCAAATGGTAGCGGTACTTTAAAATGGTATGATGAATCATCTAATTTAGTAGCAACAGGAACAACATACCAAACTACAATAAGTACAGAGAATGAAAAAACATTTACATTTACCGTAACAAATACAAATGGAATATGTGAAAGTGATCCAATATCAATAACTATAGCGGTAAGTGGCTGTTCTACACCAATGCCAACTGTAAGTACAGTAGAATATTGTGAGGGAGATGTTGCAAGTGCATTAAGTGCAATAGGTAATAATTTATCTTGGTACTCAACAGCTACAAGTGATGATAAAACAAGCATAGCTCCTATTCCAAGCACAACAAATGCAGGAACAACATCATATTATGTTTCTCAAACTAATAGTTGTGAAAGCTCACGTGCAAAATTAGATGTGATTGTACATGCATTACCAGTGGTAAATATCACACCAAGTTCAACAGCAGTATGTTCTGATGAAACTGTAACGTTAAATTTAGTTCCAGCAACAGGCGGTACATTAGATGGTGATGGTACTAATGGACTTACATTTAATCCTTCTCTTGCAGGTAATGGCAGCCATCTGTTAACGTATTCATATACTGATAATAATCAGTGTTCAAATGAAGCAACAACAACTATAGCTGTAACAGAAAAATCACTTCCTATAGTTACAAAAACAACATATACATTAGAATTAGGTGAAGCTGCTCCTGTATTAACTGCAAGCGGTAGCGGTACTTTAAAATGGTATGACGAATCATCTAATTTAGTTGCAACAGGAACAACGTACCAAACTACAATAAATACAGGAGTAGAAAAAACATTTACCTTTACTGTAACAAATACTAATGGAACTTGCGAAAGTGATCCAGTGTCAATAACTATAGCGGTAAGTGGCTGTTCTACACCAATGCCAACTGTAAGTGCAGTAGAATATTGTGTGGGAGATGTTGCAAGTGCATTAAGTGCAACAGGTAGTAATTTATTATGGTACTCAACAGCTACAAGTGAAGATGGAACGAACGTAGCTCCTATTCCAAGCACAACTAATGCAGGAACAACATCATATTATGTTTCTCAAACTAATGGTTGCGAAAGCTCACGTGCAAAATTAGATGTGATTGTAAAAGCTCGTCCAGCTGCTCCAACTGTTACAAATGCATTGCAATCTATATGTGATGGAAAACAAGCTTCTTTTACAGCAATTGCTCAGGCAGGTGCACAAATAGCATGGAAAAATGCAAGTTCAGAAATTGTGAGTACACAATCTTTATTTTCGACTGCACTTGCAGGAGAATATACAGTAACACAAGAAATAAATGGATGTGTAAGCGCGCCTACACAAGTTGCACTCAATGTGATAGATATTCCTGCTGCACCAATTGTTGCAAGTGTAGCAACATGCGAGGGGACTTCTGCATCAATAGCTTCATCAGTAATTTCAAAATGGTACACCGCAAGCACAGATGTTACACCATTTGCAACAGCTAGTTCATATACACCAACAGTTACAGAACCAAATGTTTACACATATTATGTGTCACAAGAAATAAGTGGGTGTGAAAGTGTAAAAGTACCAGTTACGTTTACAATACATGAAGCTCCAACTCTTGCTACTCAAGATTTAACTGTAATTTTTGGCTCAGCAATAACTCATAATTTAAGTGTTACAACTGATGTTGCAAACACTGTTATATGGTACGACGCTACTTTAAATGTGTTGCAATCGTCAGGAACACAATATGTGGTACAAGAAACAAATATAGGCACATATTATTATTATGTTGAAGCTATAAACACAAACATGTGTAGTTCTGGCAAATTGCCAATACGATTACAAATTACTGATTGTGATTTAGTGAAACCTACTATAACACCTACAACAACAGAAGTATGTTATGGTGGTTCAAATCCGGCATTTACTGCGTCGGGGACAACAGAAATGGTATATTGGTATGCTGATGCAAATTTAACAGAGCTTGTTGGACAAGGTACTACGTTTATGCCTTCAGTTTCTGCCGTTGGTTCTTATACGTATTATGCTGTTCAGAAAAATCATTGTACAAGTCCAAGTGAAAGTGTGAACTTACGTATTAATGCATTGCCAAATCCTCAAATATTTGCTCCTACAAGTGTGTATCAAAATGCAGCTCCAGTAACCTTATCGCTTTCTCCTACAGGAGGTAGTTTGTTAGGTAGCAATTTGTCAGGGAACTCATTTGACCCGTCATTGGTTACTCCTGGATATTACACATTCTCATATACATATACAGATGTGAATTCATGTTCAAGTACTACTACACATCAAATTCAAGTATTGGCGGTTACTTTCTCTGACAGAACACAATTAGGAGATACTATTGCACGTGCTGAATCTATTTATAACACCTATGTTTCAAGTGCAGAATTTACTGATAATGAAAAACAAAAATTACAATCAGCAATTGATGTAGCACAGTATTATTATGATAATTATCAAAATTATTCTAATAGTGCATTATTTACACAAACAGAGATATTGAGTAATGCGATTCAGGATTTCCTTGACTCACGTGTGTCTGTAATTGACATTTCAGCATTAATTGCAAAACGCGACGAGGCTGTTAATACATATCAAAATAATGAATATAAACAAGGAAATAACGTAGGACAAATTCCTTCTGAAGCATTTGCTGAACTTCAAAATGCTATTGATAATGCAAATTCATATATTGCAATACCACCAGCAACTTATGAAGAAGTACTTATGCAAGTAAATGTATTGGAAGCTGCTATACAAGCATTTTTAGACAGCGAAGTTACACAACCTAATGTTGATGCAATATCGGTACAAGATAATGTTGTACATTTAATTGCTGGCGAACAATTTACTCCTACAGTTGTGTTCTCTCCAATAGGTTCATATGGTGATATTACATGGTCAAGTTCAAACGCAGAAGTTGCTTCTGTTATAGCAATTTCTGGAACTGTAACTGCATCTGATATTAGTGGAACTACTCAAATAACAGGAACATTACTTTCAAATCCATCAATTACACTTCAGTATATTGTACAAGTAAGTGGCATACCTGAAATTGTAAATGCAAATTTAATAGGTATTGCAAATAAAATAGAACTTGAGTTTTCTGAAGTAATGAAAACACCATTGGAGTCTATTTATACTGATTTAATTGTTGCTGGTATAAATCCAATGTTATACACAATTGTAAGTGTGAAACTTGATCCACAAAACAACAAAAAGATTATTGTAACCTTAGGAAACGTAATTAATGATCCAAGTGAAATTTTAATTTCATACACAGGAACATCAATACAATCATATGCAGGAGCACCAGCATCTAATTTTGATATTAGATTACAAGGTACAGCTGTAGATGTTGTTGAAGCAAATGTATTAGTGTATCCAACAATTTCTTCTGATTACATATACGTTGAAGGTGTAGAGGATGCTGAAGCTATATATGTTGTTTCAACATCTGGACAAAAAGTTCTTGATGTACCCGTTGTTGGAAATAAAGTTATGATTGATGTTCAAGCATTAGCTCAAGGAACATATACAATACGTATTATCCAAAAAACAAATAGTGTTCAAGCTCAGTTTATTAAAAAATAATTTTTAATAATTAAATAACATAATAAAAAAGGCAACTTAATGTAAAAGTTGCCTTTTTTATTTCCATGCTTTTATAAGGAGTGAAAAATAGTTTATAACTTATTTCGTTTTTTTATGCGAGTTTACTATACAATCATATTTTTGTAAAAAAAGTAAATTATATGAATGGTATTTTTGAAGGATTAAATGAAGCTCAAAAACAAGCTGTTGAACATATTCAAGGAGCAAGTCTTGTTATAGCTGGCGCTGGTTCTGGCAAAACAAGAGTGCTTACATGTAGAATTGCAAATCTTTTAGCACATAACGTTCCTTCACATTCCATTCTTGCACTTACATTTACCAATAAAGCAGCTCAAGAAATGAAAGAACGAATTGCTCATATGGTTGGCAACGATGTTTCCAAGCATTTGTGGATGGGCACATTTCATTCTATTTTCGCGAAAATTTTACGCTTCGAATCTGCTGCAATTGGCTTCACATCAAATTATACAATTTACGACACACAAGATTCAAGAAATCTTATAAGTAAAATTATTGCAGATTTAAAATTAGATAAAGAAGCGTATAAGCCCGCTGCTATTTTGGCAACTATATCAAATGCAAAAAACAATTTAATAACAGCTCCTGTATATGCACAAAACATTGACTTGATAAAACGTGATAGTTTTAATAAAGTACCCGAAATTCATAGAATCTACTCACTTTATAATGTACGCTGCAAACAAGCTGACGCTATGGATTTTGATGATTTGTTGATGTACACAAATATTTTATTTCGCGACCACCCCGCAATTTTAGAAAAATATCAAAAAAAATTTCAATATATTTTAGTTGATGAGTATCAAGACACTAATTTCTCTCAATATGTAATTGTTAAAAAGTTAGCATTGCCACAAAATAATGTATGCGTTGTTGGTGATGACGCTCAAAGTATTTATTCTTTTCGTGGAGCAAAAATTGAAAATATTCTCAAATTTGGTAAAGATTATCCTCATTACCGCCTTTTTAAACTCGAACAAAACTATCGATCAACACAAACAATTGTAAATGCAGCAAATAGCATTATAAAGAAAAACAAAAATCAAATACCTAAAAATACATTTTCGGGACAAGATATTGGAAGCTCTTTAACTCTTATTGAATATGTTACCGATTTTGAAGAAGGGATTGGCGTTGCAAAAGAAATACAACTTCTTGTTGATACTAATAACTGTCGATATCAGGATATTGCTATTTTATATCGAACAAATGCACAATCGCGTATTCTCGAAGAAGCTCTGAATAAATTGCGAATACCATGTAAAATTTTTGGTGGAACGGCTTTTTTTCAACGTAAAGAAATTAAAGATATTTTATCTTATGTGCGTGTGTGTGTAAATCCAAAAGATGAAGAGGCAATAACGAGAATTATCAACTATCCTATGCGGGGTATTGGTCAAACAACTGTTGATAAAATTAGGTTTCTTGCTCTTAAAGCTAATTGTACGGTGTGGGAAGTAATTCTAAATATTGAGCACGCACACGAACTGTTAAACAAAGGAACAATTAATAAAATTCAAAATTTCCGAACAATGATTCTTGAGTTTCAGAATGATTTGCCTCATACTGATGCGTATAGTTTAATGAATAGAATTATAGAAAAAACAGGAATTTATCAGGAATTAAAAGCAGACTCTTCTCTTGAAGGGAAAGGGAGATTTGATAACATGCAAGAGTTATTAAATGGAGTGAAAGATTTTGTTGAACAAGAAGAAGAAAATATTGCTTTAACTGATTATCTTGAAAAAATAGCTTTACTTACTGATATAGATATTGAAAATGATGCACATAATAAAGTTACACTTATGACAGTGCATTCTGCAAAAGGTCTTGAATTTGAACATTGTTTTTTAGTTGGACTCGAAGAAAATTTATTTCCCTCGCAAATGTCAATGAATAGCGAAAAAAGTATTGAAGAAGAACGCAGATTGTTTTATGTTGCCTTAACACGTGCTAAAAAATCTGCATATTTAACATTTGCTCTTTCTCGACGAAAATGGGGAAATCACACTTCGTCTGTAATGAGTAGATTTGTTAAGGATATAGACAGTTCATACATTCAGCAAAAACAAGGAAATTCCTTAGATTCTTTTTCTCGTGCAAAATCTCAATTTTCAAATTTTTCGCGAAAAAAAATGGCAGATTCTCAAAATCAAGCTACAATAGGTTTGCGTAATTTTAAAAAAACGACACAAAAAAAACCAATTATTCTTAATTTTGAAGCTGACAATCCCCAAGACATTCGTGAAAAAACATGGGTTTTACATGCAAAATTTGGTAAAGGTTTTGTGCAAACTATTACTGGAGAGTTTCCCGAAAGCACGGCTGTTATTGATTTTGAGAATGAAGGACAAAAACGTTTACTTCTTAAATTTGCAAAATTAAAACAGATTGAACTGTAAATTGCACAATGATATTTTGTAAAACATTTTTAAAATAGCTGTGTATATAGCCTAAATTTCCTATTTTTGTAACAAATTAATAATGATACACATGGAGTATAATACAACACTCGAAAAATTAATACTTCCTGAATACGGAAGAAATGTGCAAATGATGGCACAGCATCTTTTCACAATCGAAGATAGAACTGCAAGAACTGAAGCTGCTCACGAGCTTGTTTCAATTATGATAAACATGAATCTGGCAGTTAAAGAAACAAAAGATTACAAACAAAAAATATGGGATTTTTTAGCACAAATATGTAATTACTCTTTAGATATTGATTTCCCATATCCTATTACAAATCCAAAGGAATTGCCTGAGGTTGACAAAATTCCATATAATAACGGAAAAATAAAATATAGACACTACGGCTTAATGATTGAACGTCTTATAAAAGCTGCAAGTGAACATGAGGAGGGAGCTGATAAAGATGCTTTGATAAGAATGATAGCAAATCATATGAAAAAAACATATGTTTCTTGGAATCAAAAACTGGTAAATGATTCAATTATTATTAATGATTTATATCAAATGTCTCATGGGAAATTGAATCTTGACCAAGAAACAAAACTTATGCATGTAAGCTACTCTGCTCCGCAACCAAAAAAAAATCAATCTAAAAAAAAACAGCAAAAAAGGAAGAAAAAATAAAATATGTCTATTTTTAAAATAACTGGTGGACAAAAATTATGTGGGAACATTACTCCACAAGGAGCAAAAAATGAAGCTTTGCAGGTTATTTCTGCGGTATTGTTAACATCAGAAAAAGTACTGATTAAAAACATTCCTCATATTCGTGATGTTATAAAATTAATTGAACTTCTACAAAGTCTTGGGGTTCAAGTTACAAAACAAAACGACACTGATTATTGGTTTCATGCACATTCTATAAATTTAGATTATTTTTATACAGAAAAATTTCATGAAAAATCTACGAGTTTGCGAGGCTCTATAATGATAGTTGGTCCTCTTTTGGCTCGATTTGGAAAAGGATTTATTCCCAGTCCGGGAGGCGATAAAATTGGACGGAGACGTTTAGATACTCATTTTATAGGATTTCAAAAATTAGGTGCAGATTTTCATTACGATGCAAAATTATTATCATACACTGTTGAAGCAAAATCGCTACACGGAACCTATATGCTACTTGATGAAGCTTCGGTAACAGGAACGGCTAATATCATTATGGCGGCAGTATTGGCAAAGGGAACGACTACTATTTATAATGCAGCGTGTGAACCTTATATTCAGCAATTGTGTAAAATGCTAAACTCCATGGGGGCACGTATTCGTGGAATTGCATCTAACTTGCTTACTATTGAGGGAGTTACAGAATTAGGAGGGTGTGAACACACTATTCTTCCAGATATGATAGAGGTTGGTAGCTTTATCGGTCTTGCTGCAATGACAGGTTCTGAAATAACTATTAAAAATGTTTCTTACGAAAATTTAGGTATAATTCCTGACGCATTTTCTCGTCTTGGAATTCAGTTTGAACGGAAAAATGATGATATTTACATACCATCACAAGATACCTACAAAATACCTACTTTTATAGACGGTTCGATTATGACTATTGCAGACGCTCCCTGGCCAGGCATAACGCCCGACTTGTTGAGCGTGCTTTTAGTTGTTGCAACACAGGCAGTTGGCAGCGTACTTATTCATCAAAAAATGTTTGAAAGCCGTTTGTTTTTTGTTGATAAACTTATTGATATGGGCTGCCAAATTATTTTATGCGACCCTCATAGAGCTACCGTTATTGGATTAGGAAATCAACAAAAACTTCGTGCTACAACTATGACTTCTCCTGACATTCGTGCTGGTGTGGCTTTGTTAATTGCTGCAATGTCTGCCGATGGAGTGAGTGTTATTCATAATATTGACCAAATCGACAGAGGATATCAAAATATTGATGTGCGTTTGAATGCAATTGGTGCGAAAATCATTCGAGAATCAATATAAAAAATTTATTTTCTTCGAAAATTAATACGCATTACTCCCCTATTTTGTGTGTTCCATTTTAAATAAATGGTTTATTCTGTTATTTCACATCTAAAATGGTAATAGTTTTTCCTTTTGCATGAATAAGACCTTCGTTGTGCAATTCGCGAATTACTCTTGTAAGTGAAGGACGAGCAACTCCAAAAATCTCAGAAAGTTCTTGTTGTGTATGCTGAAGCGTAATAGTTGAGCTTTTTTGTATGTCTTTTAGTTCTAATATATGTTTTAAAAATTTTGTTCGGAGATTTTCAAAACACATTAATTTTAACTTTTTTGTTAAAAATTGAACTCGATTCGAAAGAATTTTAAGAAAATTTTCCATTATTCGTTCATCTTTGGCAATAATTTGAAGCATTGATTCACGCGGAAGAATTAAAACTTTACAATCTTCATCGGCAACTATTGTTACAAAAACTTTATTTTCGGACGCAAATAGTGCTGCCGGAACTAATGTTGCAGGAGCATGTAATTGCTCCATTATAAGAATTTGTCCTTCAACTCCCATTATTTGTGTCGAAACTTTTCCGTGCAAAAGAAATAGCAAAGATGTATAATCATCATGTTCATGCATTAAAATATCTCCTCGCGAAAAACTTCGTACCTGATGGTGTACTGTTTTAATTATTTCACCTATTTCAGATTTTGAAACACCTAAAAATAAATTTTCTGCACATAACACATCAGTAAATTGTAAAAAACAAAAACTACATTGCGAATTACAAGGTTCTATTAAAGAATATGATTGAAAATTCATTAGTAATAATTATTGAAAAACACACAAATGTAACATATGTTACAAAAATACATTTTTTATCATTATAAGTTTGGGGAATTACGAAAATAATGAAAATGATACGAGAAATAGTAAAGATTGATGAAGATATATGTAATGGATGCGGAGATTGTATTCCTAATTGCCACGAAGGTGCATTACAAATAATAGATGGTAAGGCTCGTTTAATCAATGATTTATTATGTGACGGATTAGGAGCATGTATTGGATATTGTCCTATGGGAGCAATTTCTATTGAAAAACGTGAAACAGAGCCATATAACGAAACAAAGGTAATGGAAATAATGGTGGAAAAAGGCAAAAATACGGTAATTGCACATTTACAACATTTAAAAGACCATGACGAAATTGCGTTTATGCAAGAAGGTATTCAATATCTGAAAAAACATGCTAAAAATCTTTTATTTGATGCGTATGAAGTCATTCAATCAATACATAACTATAAAAAAAACACACCCGCAACTAATCTTGTAAAAAATAATTGTGTAAACAATGAATCTATACAGTTTGCAGCTGAAAAAATGTCTGTAAATATACCTCACATAAATCAAACAAGCGGACAATCACAATTGCGTCACTGGCCTATTCAGTTACATTTAATAAATCCGCAAGCACAGCATTTTCAAAATGCAGATATACTCATTGCTGCCGATTGTGTGGCATTTTCTTTAGGAAATTTTCATGATACCTATTTAAAAGGTAAAAGCTTAGCAATTGCCTGTCCAAAACTCGATAGCAATATAGATGTATATATACATAAGCTCACAGAAATAATAGATTATGCAAACATACACACCCTTACAGCAATGATTATGGAGGTTCCGTGTTGTAAAGGATTACTGCAAATAGTTCGAAAAGCAGTAGCACAAGCACAAAAAAAAATTCCTATACATTTAATTGTAATTGGAATTAAAGGAAATATAATTGATGAAAAATGGATTGAAACAAGTAGTTCTTAATAATTTTATGTAAATTTATCCCTCATTAAAAAAATAAAATATGAAAGCAATTATTGAAGAAGGCTGTATAGCATGTGGACTTTGTGAAGAAATATGTCCAGACGTGTTTGAAATGATAGATTTAGCAGAGGTTAAACCAGATGCTGATGTAGATAGTAATATAGATGATGTACAACGTGCCGTGGACGAATGTCCGGTAGGAGTTATTAAGATTATTTCATAAAAAAAGTAAAGCTATGAGTATGTTTTGTTTCCAATGTCAAGAAACTGTACGTAATGTTGCATGTACAGTAAGAGGTGTATGCGGTAAAACCGAAGATGTTTCAAATCTGCAAGATTTATTAATTTTTGTATCAAAAGGTGTTTCGTATTTTGCACATATTGCACACCAGCAAAACATACCGTGTGATTTTGCTGATACCTTTATGTTTGAAGCATTATTTATGACAATAACAAATGCGAATTTTAACGACTCAATAATTATTGAAAAAATTAAAGAAGGTCAAAAAGTACGCGAACAAATCAAAAATATATTAGAAACACATACTGTCAACATACCAGAAAGCCTTCCAAAAGAAGCAACACTCACATCAACAACAGACGAGCAAATAATTGCTAATAGTTTATTAGCAAGCATTTTGAACGAGCAAAATGAAGATGTTCGTTCGCTTAAATCACTTATTTTATTTGGAGTAAAAGGCATGGCAGCATACGTTGAACATGCACATAATTTAGGAAAAAGAAAGAAATCTTCCTTTGCATTTATGCATAAAGCTTTATCGGAAACAACGCGTACCGACATTACTGTTGATGAATTAGTTGCATTAACACACGAATGTGGTTTATATGGTGTTGAAGTAATGGAATTACTTGATAATGCTAACACTTCTGCCTATGGAAATCCTGTTGCTACAAAAGTAAATATAGGTGTAAAAAATAATCCTGCCATACTTATAAGTGGTCATGATTTAAAAGACATGGAGGAGCTTTTAATACAAACAGAAGGCACTGGAGTTGACGTATATACACACAGCGAAATGCTGCCTGCTCATTATTATCCTGCATTTAAAAAATATTCACATTTTGTAGGGAATTACGGCAACGCATGGTGGAAACAAAAAGAAGAATTTGAATCGTTTAACGGTCCTATTTTATTCACCACAAATTGTTTAGTTCCACCTAACGAAACATATAAAAATCGTGTGTACACAACTGGAGCTTCTGGATTTAAAGGTTGCATTCATATTCCTGATAGAGTTGAAGGAAAAGCAAAAGATTTTTCGCAAATCATTGCTCATGCAAAAACACTTCCTGCACCAACAGAAATTGAATCTGGAGAAATAATTGGCGGATATGCACATAATCAAGTAATGCAACTTGCCGATCCAATTGTTGATGCCGTAAAAAGCGGTGCAATTCGTAAGTTTGTAGTAATGGCAGGATGTGATGGACGTATGAAATCACGCGAATATTATACCGAATTTGCAAAAAAACTGCCACAAGATGTTGTTATTTTAACAGCAGGTTGCGCAAAATATCGTTACAATAAATTAGAATTAGGTTCTATTAACGGCATTCCTCGCGTACTTGACGCTGGACAATGCAACGACTCATATTCGTTGGCGGTAATTGCTCTTAAATTAAAAGAAATATTTAATTTACATGACGTTAATGAATTACCACTTGTTTATAATATTGCATGGTATGAACAAAAAGCAATTATTGTTTTTTTAGCATTATTATCACTTGGCATTAAAAACATTCATATAGGACCAACATTGCCAGCATTTTTATCTCCAAACATAACAAAAATACTTGTAGAAAAATTTGGCATAGCAAGCATTGATACTGTTGATGAAGATATGAAAAATTTAATAGAAAATAATTAGCATTATTTAAATACTATATCTTAAAATTATAATTATGAATTTCTCAATTGATAAAAAAAATATAGGTTTTGAACATGCAAAACCATTTTCGTTACAAGAATCTGTGCAATATGCAGACGGTTCAATCGTAAGCAAAATTGTGAGTAAAAAAGATACTGGTAATGTTACTTTGTTTGCGTTTGATGATGGACAATTTTTAAGTGAGCACACCGCTCCTTTTGACGCACTTGTTCAAATCGTTGAAGGCGAGGCGTATATAACAATAGATTCTCAGGAATATAATGTAAATAAAGGAGAAATGATTGTGATGCCAGCAAATATTCCTCATGCAGTGTATGCCAAAAAACGCATGAAAATGATGTTAATAATGATAAAATCATAAAAAAAACTCTGTTTTCTATTTTAAACATCTGTAGCCGAACAAAAAATAGTATATTTGTCAGATTTTAAATGAAAATACTAACTTTTAAATTGTTCATGTATTATGAAATACGGATTTTTTGATGACGATAACAGGGAATATGTAATTACAAATCCTCGAACTCCATATCCTTGGATTAATTATCTTGGCAATGAAGATTTTTTCTCGCTTACCTCAAACACAGGTGGCGGATATACGTTCTATAAAGATGCAAAATTCAGACGTTTAACACGATACAGATATAACAATGTTCCTATTGATGATGGAGGGAAATATTTTTATATTAAAGATGAAAACACGGTATGGTCGCCGGGTTGGAAACCTGTAAAAACCGAGCTTGACTCTTATGAGTGTCGGCACGGTATGAGTTATACAAAATTTAATGCATCTAAAAATAATGTTGAGGCATCTATTTTACAATTTATACCTCTTGGTTTTTGGGGCGAATTATTACAAGTTTCATTAAAAAACACAGGAAAAACTCCTAAAAAACTCAAATTCTTTTCGTTTATTGAATGGTGTTTGTGGAATGCCGAAGATGATATGACTAACTTTCAACGTAATTTTTCAACGGGCGAAGTAGAAATTGATGATTCGGTACTATATCATAAAACAGAGTTTAAAGAACGCCGAAATCACTACGCATTTTATTCGGTAAACACACCAATACACGGATACGACACTGATAGAGAAACATTTTTAGGCTTATATAACGGGTTTGATAGACCTGATGCTGTTTTTGAAGGAAATCCTCGTAATTCCGAAGCTCACGGTTGGTCTCCAATCGCTTCTCATTATATTGAAGTTGATTTACAACCGGGTGAATCAAAAGATTTTATTTTTATGCTTGGTTATGTTGAAGTTAGCCCCGAAGATAAATGGGAAAAAAAGCAAATTATCAACAAAAAACCTGCAAAAGAAATGATTGCAAAATTTGATACGGTTGAAAAAGTACAAATTGCATTTAATGAATTACGGGCATTTTGGGATAATCTTCTCGGAAAAATAACAATTTCAACACACGACGAACGTCTTGACAGAATGGTAAACATTTGGAACCAATATCAATGTATGGTTACATTTAATATGTCGCGTTCTGCATCGTTTTTTGAATCGGGTATTGGACGTGGTATGGGATTCCGCGATAGCAATCAGGATTTAATAGGATTTGTTCATCAAATACCAGATAGAGCACGAGAGCGAATTTTTGATATTGCATCTACACAATTTGAAGATGGCTCTTGTTATCATCAATATCAACCACTTACGAAAAAAGGTAACGCTGCAATTGGGGGCGATTTTAATGACGACCCTTTATGGTTGATTTTATCTACAACTGAATATATTAAAGAAACAGGGGATTTTTCTTTGTTAGACGAAATGGTTCCTTTTGATAATGATGAATCAAAAGCAAAATCACATTTCGATCACCTTAAAGCTTCTTTTTATCATGTAGTAAACAATTTAGGTCCGCATAATTTACCACTCATTGGACGTGCAGACTGGAACGATTGTTTAAATTTGAATTGCTTTTCAAACGATCCAAACGAATCATTCCAAACGACAGGAAATAAAAAAGGAAGAACAGCCGAATCTCTTATGATTGCTGGTTTATTTGTAGTGTATGGAAAAGAATTCATTACACTTTGTAAACGAATCGGAAAAAATGATGAAGCTGAAGCTGCTCAAATTCATGTTGATAATATGATTGAAGCTGTTAAAAAACATGGTTGGGACGGCGAATGGTTCTTGCGAGCATATGATTATTTTGGAAGAAAAGTTGGTTCAAATGAAAATGAAGAAGGAAAAATCTTTATTGAATCACAAGGCTGGTGCTCAATGGCAGAAATAGGATTAGAAGAAGGCATGGTTCAAAAATCACTTGATTCGGTAAAAGAACGCCTTGATTGTGAATACGGAATTGTACTCAACAATCCAGCATTTACAAAATATTATATAGAATACGGTGAAATTTCAACTTATCCAGCTGGATATAAAGAAAATGCAGGTGTTTTTTGCCATAATAATCCATGGATTATGATTGCAGAAACAAAACTTGGACGTGGTGATAGAGCATATGAGTATTTTACGAAAATAGCACCAAGTTTCTTAGAGGAAATATCTGATTTACATAAAGTTGAACCATATGTATATTGTCAAATGATAGCAGGAAAAGATGCTTACAAACCGGGAGAAGCTAAAAATTCATGGCTTTCGGGTACAGCAGCATGGAATTTTTATACTATTACACAATATATTTTGGGTGTAAAACCCGATTATGACGGTATATCTATAGACCCCTGTATTCCAAAAGATTGGAATGGTTTTTCTATGAGCCGTCAATTCCGTGGTGCAACGTATGCCATTACAGTTACAAATCCTAATCATGTAAGTAAAGGAGTAAAACAAGTAATTGTGAATGGCTCACCTATTCAGGGTACTATTATTCCAATTTTAGAAGCAGGAAAAACTCATACTGTAGATGTAATTATGGGATAAATTCTATTTTATTTTATAAAAAAAAGCTTTGTGTTGTTATACAAAGCTTTTTTTTAAATAAAATTGATGTAATATATATGTAATAAAGCAAATACATACTTTATTTTCTCTTTATGTAAAAAAACAAATAGAGTTAATAACTATTTAATAAAATTAAGATTAGAATAATTTTAAAACGTCTTAGCTATTGTACTTTTGCTAAAAATTTGACTTTGTGAAGCAACAAATTACACCATACGCAATTCTTTCTCAAGCAGACACAATTGCTGAATTGCACCCGCTTAACATAATACCAGCTGAAACAAACGAATCAAATATACATATACCGTATAATACATCGCAAAATACATTACAACAACATACTGTAATTGAATCTTCTAATATCGCATTAGACACACTGCAAGAGCAGAAAAACGTCATAGAAACATATAATGACTCGATTTCATTCGTTGATATTCAAACTTCTATTTCTTTAACCGATTCAATTACAACTTTTTCGACACCAACTGCACCAAAAGTACAATCAGAATCTGTGCAACCTTCAGATAAAACAATTATTATCCGTTATAACACGCTGAATGACACCTCAAACAATTGGATATTTTGGATTTTATTATGTTCATTTGCTATAATTAGTTGGTTACGAATTATATATAAAAAGCAATTTTCGTTCATGTTCCGCTCGGCAATTAGTTACAATTTTGCACTAAAATCTCTTCGTCAAAACAAAGAATTTTCCGATAGTTTTTCATCAATGTTAACATTTGTTTTTTCTTTGCATACAGCCTTATTTGCTTTTCAAGCATTTACCTATACACATTCCATTCAATTTATAGGCTGGGAAGCAACATTATACACAACTGGGCTATTCGTAGCAGTTTTATGCATCTATGGCATAAAAGATATTTTCATAAAATTTATTGGATTTATATTTCTAAAACATGATGTTGCATATGAATACATGCAAAATGTTCATTTATATAATAGAATTACAGGCGTTTTATTATTTCCAATTATAATTTCTCTTGCATTTATCGCGTCTTCAGAAACAGCTCATAATGCACTGATAATTACTGGAATATCACTCTTTGCAGGAATGTATATGTTGAGAATATTTCGAGGTTTCCAAATAAGTAAAAGCGAAAATGTTTCAATTTTATATATGTTTTTGTATTTTTGCACTCTCGAAGTATTACCATTAGCATTAGTAATTAAATTGGGAATAGTATTAAATGCATTATTTTATTAGTTAGGCACTAAACAAAAAGTATGAAAATTAAAAGAATCTTGGTGTCGCAACCAAAACCGACTACTGAAAAATCACCCTATTTTGAACTTGCAAAAAAGAATAATATTCATATAGATTTTAGACCTTTTATTCATGTAGAAGAAGTTTCTGAGAGGGATTTTCGTAATCAAAAAATTAACATTCTTGAACACACAGCGGTTGTGTTTACAAGCAGAACTGCAATAGATAATTTTTTTAGAATTTGTAAAGAAGTTCGTGTTACAGTACCCGACACAATGAAATATTTCTGCATATCAGAAGCAACTGCATTTTATATTCAAAAATATATTGTATATAGAAAACGAAAAATTTTTAGTGCAAATGGCACATTTTCAGATGTTATTGAAATAGCAAAACGTTTTCCAAACGAAAAATTTTTAGTTCCATTATCAGATATTCACAAACAAGAGATTCCTGATAAATTAGATGCTGCAAAACTTTCTTATACTAAAGCAATTTTATATAGAACAGTAAGTAGCGATTTGTCTGATATTAAAAATATAGATTATGATGCTCTTATATTTTTTAGCCCTTCAGGTATTGCTTCGTTAAAACAGAATTTTCCAGATTTTAAACAAAATAACATATACATTGGTGCATTTGGCAAAACAACTGCAAAAGCTGTTGAAAATGCAGGGTTTCGATTAGATATAGCCGCTCCAAATCCAAAAGCACCTTCTATGACAATGGCACTCGAGCAATTTATTAAATCTGTTAATAAGAAATAATGAAACATTATGGCTTTCCCAAAGCCTATAAATTGCGTTCAAAAAAAGAAATTGAAACGCTATTTGCTCAGGGAAATACCTATTTTGCACCTCCTCTTAAAATAGTTTGGCAGATACATCATGAATGTAATGAAACATCTCCTATAAAAATAGCAATAAGCGTTTCAAAAAAACGATTTAAACATGCAGTTACGCGAAATCTTATAAAACGAAGAATACGCGAATCGGCACGAATGTGTTTTCCTGATATGGAACATCGTTTACGTATGCAAAATAGTTCTTTCACATGCATTATTATTTATATTGATAAACATGTTCTATCATATAAAACTATTGCAACAAGCATTTCTCAGGCGTTTTATCAAATAATTCCCACTCGTGAAACTATGTAATTACATACTTATTATTCCTATTCGATTATATCAACGAATACTATCACCATTTTTTCCAAATTCGTGTAGGTTCAATCCTACTTGTTCCGAATATGGCATACAAGCTATACAAAAATATGGTATTTTTAAAGGCAGTTATTTGTTAGTTAAACGTTTGTTGCGTTGCAATCCATGGGGAGGACACGGACACGACCCTGTACCGTAAAGTAGAACTTATGCAGTCGTTCATTTTTAACAATTTAGTAGCATGACAAAAAAAAATATACGATTTATAATAGGAGGATTTGCAGTGTTTGTATCTGCATTTATTCTCTTTGTGAATTTTGATGACGATAAAAATTTTGCTACGGCAAAAAGTCTCGATATTTTTTATTCTCTTTTTACCGAGGTTACCAAAAATTATATTGAAGATATAGACCCCGAAGAATTGTTAGAAATAGGCATTTCGGGTATGTTATCTTCACTTGACCCGTACACTACGTTTATTCCGCAAGCTGATGTTGAGCGATATAAAGTTACAACTCGTGGTGAATATGGCGGCGTGGGTGCTGTTATAGGCTCTTTAGATTCTCTTATGATTGTTACTACGGTATTAAAAAACTCTCCTGCTCATAAAGCAGGTTTACTGCCAGGTGATAAAATTATAAGTATAGATGGTCGGTCGGTGGTGGGAAAAAGTTATGAGGATATTCATGAGTTATTACAGGGACAGCCGGGAACTACTCTAAATATGGGAGTTGCTCGTGCTAAAAACAAAAAACCTATTACATTTTCTATTCAACGAGAAAAAATTACTATTCAAAGTATTCCCTACTTTGGAATGATTGATTCTACAATTGGCTATATTAAATTACGCAGTTTCACACAAAATTGTGCACAAGATGTAAAAAACGCACTACGTTCATTACAAAAACAAGGTGCAAAGTCATATGTGCTTGATTTACGTGACAATCCGGGAGGATTACTTTTTGAAGCTATTCAAGTAACAAATATTTTTATTCCTAAAAACCAACGAATTGTATATACACGCGGACGAAATTCGCTTGCTTCTCAAGATTTTCTTACGCAAGAAAATCCGCTTGATACAACTGCTAATATTGCGGTGCTTATTAATGAAAAATCTGCCTCTGCAGCCGAAATTGTTTCAGGAGCATTGCAAGATTTAGACCGAGCGGTTATTATTGGCTCGCAAACATTTGGCAAAGGATTGGTACAAACTCAAAAAGAATTAACACATGATGCCATGCTCAAAGTAACTGTTTCAAAATATTATATTCCAAGTGGCAGATGTATTCAAAAAATTGATTATTCAAAACATAATCGCGATTCTACTGTTTTAGATTCAACAGCAAACATATTTTATACAAAAAACAAGCGTCCCGTAAAAGAAAAAGGTGGCATAATTCCAGATATAATTGTTGAAAGTGATACTATATCAGCATTTCAAAAAGAACTGAAAAATAAATATCTATTTACAAATTTTATAGCACATACATTTTCGTATGATGACACAATGCGATTTTCCGCAGAAACATTTCAATTTTTAGACACTCTCTACAATTCATTTGTGAATTTTTGTGATGCAAACAATTTTGTATATAACTCAGAAACAATGCATTTACTTAATAAACTACAAGAATCTTCACAAAAAGAACATTTTAAAATAAAATCAGAAATTTTAGAATTACAAGCAAACATAGTTTCTCAACAAGCACATTTATTCAAAGATGAAAAACAAGCAATTTCACGTATGTTAAGTTTAGAAATTATGCAATTTCTATTCTTTGAAGAAGGCACTACCGCCTACTTTTTACCTCATGATTCATCTATTATTACCGCAAAACAATATCTCCATTCACCGCAATTATACTATGATATTTTGCATGGAATTTCGGGTGTTCATAAAAAATAATTCTTATAGGGTTTTCTAATGTGTTTTATTTTGATATAAGCGGGTGTTGTATTATTTTTACCGCTCGTGAATAAATTATGATAACAAATATTTCTCTATGAAAGTTTTAAAATTCGGCGGAGCCTCGGTAAAAAATGCTGAAAACATTTTAAAAACCATACAAATTGTTCGTAAAAGTCTTGAAAAAACTCAAGTAGTTGTAGTCGTTTCTGCATTTGAGGGAATTACGAATAAATTAGTTGAAGCAGCAAATCAAGCAAAAGCAGGCAATACTGTATATGCTGAAATAATAAAAGAAATTACTACCACACACAACAATACTATTGATATTCTTTTGCAAGGAGAAAGAAAAGAAAAAAACAAACTATATGTTGAAAATCTTTTGCAAAATCTGTCTAATCTTTTACATGGTATTTCTCTTATAAAAGAACTTTCAGCGCGTTCACTTGACATCATTTCGAGTTATGGTGAGCGTTTATCTGCACATATTATTGCTGACGCAATGTGTGAACAAGGCATTTCGGCTTCGTATCTTGATGCACGCACTGTTATAAAAACAGATAAAACATTTGGTTCGGCAAAAGTTAATTTTGAAAAAACTGATGCAAACATTCGTGCATGTTATAAAAACGCATCTTCAACGTTTATAGCAACAGGGTTTATAGCAAGCACAGACGATGATGAAACAATTACACTCGGAAGAGGTGGTTCTGATTATTCTGCCGCAATTTTTGCCCATGCTCTTGATGCTGAAATTATAGAAATATGGACAGATGTGGACGGTATGATGACTGCCGATCCAAGAAAAGTAAAAAAAGCATTTCCTATTACGCATGTTTCGTATGCAGAAGCTATGGAATTATCTCATTTTGGAGCAAAAGTATTGGAACCTCGAACTGTTATTCCTGCTATGGCAAAAGGTATTCCAGTTATTATCAAAAACACATTTAATCCAGTAGCTCCAGGAACATATATATCACAAAAAAATCAAAATCCCGAACATAGAGTGCAAGGCATTTCATCAATAGATGAAATTAGCTTAGTTACTGTACAAGGAAGCGGAATGATTGGAGAAGCGGGGATTTCAATGCGATTATTTAAAGCTATTGCAAAAGAACAAATCAATGTAATACTTATTACACAAGGTTCTTCAGAACATTCTATTACATTTGCAATATTACCGCAAGATGCTCAAAAAGCTGAATCATTATTACAAGAAGAATTTGAAACAGAAATAAAAACGGGACTTATTGAAGCGGTGCGAGTTCAACACAACATGTCTGTTATTGCTGCTGTTGGTGAAAATATGAAGAATATTCCAGGCGTTTCGGGACGATTTTTTAATGCACTTGGAATTAATGGTATAAATATTCATGCTATTGCTCAAGGTGCAAGCGAACTTAATATTTCCGTTGTGGTAAGCACTACAAATAAAAACAAAGCACTTAATGCCCTGCACGAAGCGTTTTTTCTTTCAAATACACAAACACTTAATGTATTTATTGTTGGAACAGGAGTAATTGGTGGTGAATTAATACAACAAATAGCGGCACAACATCAAACGCTTATAGAACAAAATAACATTGATGTTAAAGTAGTTGGGATTTCAAATATTGACGGATATCTTATTCAAGAAGATGGCATTGAGCTTTCAAATTGGGAAGCAACAGTAAAAAAATATGGCAAAAAACCCGATTTAAACGATTTTGTTGAAACAATTAAAGCATTGAATTTAAGAAACAGTGTATTTGTTGACAACACAGGAAGTTACGATGTTGCATCTAAATACGAAGAACTTCTCGAAAAAAGTGTTTCGGTGGTTACTCCTAATAAAATTGCAAATGCAAGCGATTACGAACGCTATAAAAAAATTCATGCAATTGCAGCAAATACAGGAGCTCGTTTTTTATATGAAACAAATGTTGGAGCGGGTTTACCTGTTATTAGTACATTAAAAGATTTAATTAAAAGTGGAGATGAAATTTTAAAAATCGAAGCAATTGTTTCGGGCTCTTTAAATTATATTTTTTCAAATTGTTCGGAACAAAAAGATTTTGCTTCAACGGTGAAAGAAGCACGTGAAAAAGGATACACCGAACCCGATCCAAAACTTGATTTGGCGGGACAAGATGTTGCTCGTAAAATTTTAATACTTTCTCGTGAAATTGGATGCACATTTAATTTGTCTGATGTTGCTATCGAAAACTGTTTAAGTCCACAAAGTCAAAAAACTCAATCAATTGAGGAATTATGGCAGACCTTAGAAACATATGATAATCCTATTTATAAGGAACGCATACAAAAAGCTCATTCCGAAGGAAAACGCTTGAAATATATTGCAACATATGAAAACGGAAAAGCAAAAACAGAAATTCGTGCAATTGATGCAAATCACCCTTTTTATGCTATTTCTGGAAGCGATAATATTATTTCATTTACTACAGCTCGATATAGAACACAACCTCTTATAGTAATTGGACCAGGTGCTGGTGCCGCTGTAACTGCTGCTGGGGTTTTTGCCGACATAATTCGCATTGCTAATTTTTAATTGATTGTGCATTAAAACAATATGAGTATTGATATTCGTCGTGCAGTGCGTAACGACATACAGCAGATTTTCTTAATAGAAAACAAAGCGTTTCCCTCATATCAAAAAAGTTCAAAGCGTAGTCTTTTATTAAGTATTACCAGTCCATTTCAAGAGATGTGGATTCTCGAAAAAACAAAAGATTCTCTTGCAACTCCTCTTGGTTACATAAGTTTTCATGTATATGCACGAACATTACGTGTGTTTTCTATTGCTATTTTACCCGAATATCAAAAAATAGGATATGGTAAAAAATTACTCAAACATGCTGTTAATTGTGCACTTGCAAATAATCAAGAAAAAATAACTCTCGAAGCTGACGCAACTAACGAAGCGTTAATGAAATGGTATCAAAAAAATGGATTTAAAAAAATAAAATTTTTAGAACATTATTATGCACCAAATCAACATGCATATAAATTTTCGCTGCAAATACTTGAAACTCAAGAAACAAATAGAACAATTAATGTTATTGTTGTTGATAATCCTAAAAAATGGACTCTCAGCATCGAAAATGTGCAACTTATTTCGGCTCATGAGTACACTTCAAACAAATATTATTCTTCAAATTCTAAAAAAATTAGAGTTTTTAATTTATGTAATTCATATAGATACCAAAGTCTTGGCTATTATGTATCGTTATTGGCATCGGCACGCGACCAAAGAGTTATTCCTAATGTAACCACTATTCGTGATTTTCAAGATGTTAAAATTATTCGTTCAATTACCCACGATATAGAAAAATTAATTCAAAGCTGTTTAGAAAAATTATCATTTAAACAAATTAGTTTTAATGTATATTTTGGCAACACTGTTGATGCACAATATCAAATGTTGGGAAACAAACTGTATCAAATGTTTGAAGCACCTTTGTTTCAAGTTTCATTTGTTCGTACAGATAAATGGAGCATCAAAAAAATCCACCCGTTAAGCCTTCATAAAATTCAAGAAGAAGATTTTGTGATTGTACAAAAATTTGCACAAACATATTTCAGCTCAAAACGGTTTGTAAAACAACGGTTAAAAAATTATACCTACGACTTAGCTATTTTAATTAATCCTGATGAAAAAAATCCGCCCTCATGTAAAAAATCATTGCAATTGTTTAAAAAAACTGCGGAAAACATGGGGTTTTACACCGAATTTATTACCAAACAAGATTACAATAGAATTAGTGAATTTGACGCATTATTTATTCGCGAAACAACAAATGTGAACAATCACACCTATCAGTTTTCGCGAAAAGCCTATGCCGAAGGACTTGTAGTTATTGATGATCCATGGTCAATTTTACGATGCTCAAATAAAATTTATCTTGAAGAACGCTTAACACTAAATAAAATTCATACTCCTAAAAGTGTTATTATATATAAACATGAACCTCGAAATAAATATTTAGATTTTTTTAGTTTTCCAATTGTTTTAAAACAACCCGACAGTGCTTTTTCTATAGGAGTTGTAAAGGTAAATAATGCACAAGAATATGAGACTGCATTGCATACTTTTTTTAAAATTTCGGATTTAATTATTGCTCAAGAATTTTTGCCTTCTGATTACGATTGGCGTATTGGCGTTTTAGACCAACGTCCGTTATTTGCCTGCAAATATTATATGGCAAAAGGACATTGGCAAATTTACAATTGGGAGGGAAAACAAGATGAAATTACAGGCGATTCACAAACTATTCCTATAGAAGATGTGCCTGAAGATATTCTTGACACTGCAACAAAAGCTGCTTCGCTTATGGGTGATGGACTGTATGGTGTGGATTTAAAAAAAATTGGCTCAAAAGTATATGTTATTGAGGTTAACGACAATCCAAATATTGATAAAGGTATAGAAGATACTGTTTTAAAAAATGAACTATATGTTCGTATTATTTCTTCTATACAAACACGTATTGAAATGTCGCGAAATATTGCACGTTTTATTTCAACAGAACCAAAATAATTCGTATCATTTTATTCAGAAACAGTAGCCAATAAGGTAAATATCTGTCGAGAAAATTTACACATATATGTTGTTTCATTGCACGAAACTACCCACTGTACTCCATATAGTGGATTGACTATAAAAACCTCATCGGCTTGTAAAAACGAATCAATAGTACATGCTGTTTGTTCAACATACTTCATGTCAATTTTTGAAAGATTTTGCAATAAAAAATCGCTCAACGGAAAACGAAAAGTGTTTATTTCTGGCGAGGGACAATACACTACCTTATTTTTTATATAGAACACATCACCATGCGAAGAATGAAAAACATCTGCTGATTCATTAAAATACGCAATTGCATCAGCACCCATTGTTTGTAATAACTGTTTACTTTTGTGTTGAACTACCATATGTGCCGAATACATGCTATACAACAAAGGTTTTTGCAGCAGTACCGATGGATGCAAGGCAAGACGAATACCTTTTGTATTAAAAGAAAAAGTAGCATGTTCAAGCGCTTGAATAAAAAGAGCGTATGATAACTCGGTAGAAGTATATGTTTCAAAAACCGAAGATTTACGATAAAGTATAATTTTACATACCCCGCCTTTATACACTTTATTTACATTTAAAAGTCGGGAAATTTGTTTCGATATTTCTGCATAAGTAAAATTAGATGGACACGACATCAATAATACATCTATCGTATCACGCATATTTTGTAAATGTTGCTTTAAAAATAGCGGTTGCGTATCTACAAGTCGCACTGTTTCGTATATCATTTCATTTATACCAAACACATAGTCCGCAGAAATAGAGCATTCTTGTATTTTTTTTATTTTTCCAGAATCAATATAAAACTTACTCATGTATAATTATATGCTTACAATATGGTAAAATAGATTCGTTTTTATTAATTTTAATTCCCTGTATTCCAACCCGTTTCGCAGCTATAATATCTCGTTCACTATCACCTATCATATACGATTTTGATATATCAATGTCATATTCTGCCAATGCCTGTTTAAATAATCCCGACTTAGGCTTTCTACATTCACAATCCTCAATATCAGGATGATGTGGGCACACATATATTGCAAGAATTGTAATTCCATGTTGTGCAAATAGTGAAATCATATGTTGATGTACGCGTTCAACATCATGCAAGGTATATACACCTTTTGCAACCCCACTTTGATTTGTAATTACAATACATTCAAATCCATGCTGCTGCACCAATTGCAAACCTTCTATCACATCTTTATTAATATGAAAATCTGCAATAGTATAGGTATAATACGCATTTCCATTGTTTATTACACCATCTCTATCTAAAAAAAGTATTTTTTTTGCACCTTTCATAATCATATAAAAACGTATATTTATTTTGGAATTTCAATTGTAAGTCCGTCATACGCAAGGTATGTATTTTTAGGCAATGTTTTTTGAATTTCATCAAAATCACCTAATAAATGGCTAATATGAGTAAGATACGCTCGCTTTGGTTTTACCTCTGCAATAATGTGTAATGCTTGCTCTAAATTAAAATGCGAATAATGCGGTTTTATTCGTAATGCATTAATTATAAGCACTTCAAGATTTGCAAGTTTTGCCAAACTCTGTTCAGGAATTTCTGAAGCATCGGTTATATATGCACAAGAATATATACGAAATCCTATTATTGGTAATTTCCAATGATATACACGTATAGGTTCAATGCGAATAGATTCAAAATAAAAAGGAGATTCAGAAATTTCGTGTAAATTCATAAGCGGCACTCCCGGATATGGGTCATCTTTAAACACATACGAAAACTCCTGATGTAACGCTTGTATTACACGACGTTCGGCAAAAATATCCATAGCTTTTTGTCGCATAAAATTAAACGGACGAATATCATCAAGCCCCGCAACATGATCTTTATGTTCATGGGTAAGTAATATTGCATCAAGATGCGTAACAGCATGTGTAAGCATGTGTTGTCTAAAATCGGGTCCAGCATCTATCACAATGTTTTTTTTATTATACGAAAGTAATAGTGAGGTTCGCAAACGAGTGTTTTTAGAATTTTTCGAGGTGCAAATAGCACAGGAACAACCAATAACAGGAACACCTTGCGAGGTTCCTGTTCCTAAAAAGGTAATATGCAATACATCATTTTCCATAAAAACTGTTTCTCTGGTAAAAATATACAATGAAAAAAGATTTATATTACTTTTCCATAGCAAAAAAGAATAATATTTTTTATTTTTTCGAACAACAATAGATTTATATCTATTTTTACAAAAAATTTGATGCAAAATATCATAACAGGTAAAGATTATACCATACAACTATGAGAAATTTACGAATTGTATTTAATGTTGAAGAAGAAATTTTAGTTGATTCATCGTTTCATATTAAAAAAGAAATGTTGAATTCAATAGCTATGATTCTTTCAAATCTTAGAAATAGCGATAAACATGTTATACTTGTTACCGCAGGTGCAATAGCTTCGGGAATAGAAAAGTTGCAATTGCATCAATATCCGCAAACACTTGCCGAAAAACAAGCAATTGCAGCAATTGGACAAGTTGAGCTGATTAAACGATATCAAAATATTTTTGATGAATATACGCAAATGGTTGCGCAGGTTTTACTTGCTCGAAATATGGTTACCGAAAAAAAACAGCGATATAATGCTACAAATACGTTTAAAAAATTATTATCGCTTGGTATTATTCCTATTATTAATGAAAACGACACTATTAGCACCGAAGATATTGTTGAAGAAAACAACTACATACTTACACAAACAGTGTCTGATATTATAAATGCTGACGCTTTAGTTATTATTGAAAAAGATGTGTCGTTTAAAGTTTTATGTAAAGGCAATTCTGTGTATTATCCTATTGCTACAAAAGAGGATTTATTTTATTTATTTGACACAATGCCGTTTCCTAAAAATGATAAAATAAAATCAAAGTATCCATCAAAATTTCCTGAACATGCTGGTGTTTTCAAAGAGTAAAACAAGAAATTTTATGTTATAACATTCTAAAAAAACAACACACAATTGTTACACATTTATTATAGCAATTTATGACATTTTCTGCTTTCAAACACTCTATAATTAGCCACATAGCATTGTCTATAATAATGATACCACTCCTTTTTTTATGTGCCTGTTCGCCTACTTCTTCTCCTCAAAATAAGGCAACAAACAATATATTTCGACATGCTCAAAACATTTATTCTGCACCCGGAAGCAACAGAGTTACTGTGTATTTTAATTGGGGCACACAAAGTGATAGCATAACATATATATTATCAGACACAGTTGTGTCTCATTTACAGGCAGATGAACGCTATATTCCCATACCTCTTTCTCGTGTTGTGGCTCTTTCAACCACACATATTGCTATGTTACAAGAAATTAACGAAATAGAATCTGTTGTTGGGGTGTGCGATTATTATCGCATATCAAACAAGCGCATATGGCAAAAACATCGTGCCGATTCTCTTGCCGATTTAGGAATAAGTATGCATGTAAATCATGAAGCACTTATACAAACACAGGCAGATGCAATTTTTAAAAGTGCGTTTAGTGCACACGATTTTAAAAACGACAAGGTATTACACACATTAAACATACCTCTCATTTACACCTATAGTTGGCACGAACAAACACCTTTGGCACGTGCCGAATGGATTTTATTTTTTGGTATGCTTTACAATAAATTTGAGCTTGCCGATAGTATATTTTCTGCTATTGAATTGGAATATACACGCATTCAAGAACGTGTTTGTGCACAACACACAAAACCTCTTGTACTTTCTGGCGATATGGTACAAGATGTATGGTATATGCCTGGTGGAAAAAGTTATATGGCATCGTTTATTGAAGATGCGGGAGGAAATTATGTATTTTCAGAAAACACAGAAACAGGGAGCGTTCCTCTTAATTTTGAATATGTGTTACAAAATTCTCGCAATGCCACCTATTGGATTGGTGCACAGGCAGAAAGCATAAAAGAATTACAAGAAAAAAATCCCTTATATGCTACATTGCCCGTATTTTCGAGTGGCAACTGTTACAGTTACTATGCACAAACAAATGAACATGGGGGCAATAATTATTGGGAACAAGGCTACGTGCGACCAGATATTGTGCTGGCAGATATTGTGCGAATTTTGCATCCTGAAATACTCCCGCAGCATTCATTGGTTTTTTATAAAAATTTAGAATAGTTTTGCTATTGATATGCAAAATAAAACACGATATTTTATTATACTACTCATACTTGTGCCTGTATGCTTTTCTGCTGATATACTCTTAGGCAGCACGCACATTCCTTTTTCAATATTTGTAGATATGCTTCGGGGTATTGAAATTGATGAAACATGGCGAATTATTATTACCGAACTACGATTACCGCGGGCAATTGTGGCAGTTTTTGTTGGTATAGCATTGCCCATTTCGGGCTTGTTAATGCAAACATTTTTTAGAAACCCATTAGCCGACCCGTATGTGTTGGGCATTAGTACAGGTGCAAGTTTAGGGGTTGCTTTATTTTCGTTGGGTGGCGGATTAGGAATGGTTGCAATAATAAGTAATTTTGGATTTGCTTCGAGTTGGGGATTAATTATTGCTGCTTGTTTAGGCGCTCTTATGGTGATGCTGTTAGTTGTAACTATTGCACCAAAAGTATATGACACCACATCATTACTTATAATTGGTATTATGCTCGGAAGCGTTACTTCTGCGGTAGTAAGTGTGTTGCAGTTTTTTTCAAATCCAAATGAATTACATGCATTTTTAATGTGGACTTTCGGGAGTTTTTCTGGTTTAGGATGGACAGAAATTATAATTATGGCATGTTTTATTGTGCCGTTACTTATCATAAGTTTCACAATGCAAAAACCTTTAAACGCCTTGTTACTTGGCGAAAATTATGCACAAGGACTGGGAGTTCGTATTTCTCTGTTACGTTTTCAAATTATTATTGTAGCTTCTCTTCTTGCTGGTGTGGTTACTGCATTTACTGGTCCTATTGGATTTATAGGCATTGCTGTCCCCCATATTGCACGCATGGTATTTAAAACTACAAATCATAAAACGCTTATTGCTGCATCTATACTTATTGGGTGTAACTTGTTGTTATTGTGCGATATGATTTCGCAATTACCAGGTTTCCAATCGTCGCTTCCTATTAATACAGTTACTGCTATGTTTGGAGCTCCTATTGTTATTTTTGTTATTTTAAAAGGACGCAAATCTCGATTACACTATTCATGAGTTCATATATTCCCACATATCACGCTATTTTAGATGCACCCGATTTACATATTGGTTACAAAAATAAACGGGGGGATATTTCAATTGCAAATCATCTCAATCTTCACATATACAAAGGAGAAATGATATGTTTATTAGGTCCAAATGGCTCGGGAAAATCTACCCTTATTCGCACCTTAGCAGGAATGCAAAAACCTCTTGCGGGAGATATTTATATTCAAAATAAACGAATGCATTCTGGTAATTTGAACGATGTGGCAAAACAAATGAGCGTTGTGCTTACCGAAAAAATAGATCTTTCTACAATTACTGTATTTGAACTTGTAGCTTTAGGTAGATTTCCATATACAAATTGGTATGGAAAATTAACTAAAAACGACACACAAGCTGTTGAAAATGCATTGATTCAGGTTAATTTAGAAACCTATGCAAATCGGTTTTTTTGTACATTAAGTGATGGGGAAAAACAACGCACAATGATTGCAAAAGCGCTTGCACAAGATACCCCGTTTATCATGCTTGACGAACCCACCGCTCATCTTGATTTGCCAAATAGAATTGAAATAATGAAATTGCTAAAAAATTTAGCACGAAATACATTTAAATCGATTTTGCTTTCAACTCATGAGCTTGATTTAGCTTTGCAACTTGCCGATAGAATTTGGTTAATGCAATCGTACAAACCTATGCAATGCGGCACGCCCGAAGATTTGGTGCTAAACGGAAGCTTTGAACAGGCATTTAAAAAGCAGTCTTTTAATTTTGACATTGCAGACGGCTTATTTAAAATTGTGTATGAATACACAAAAGCCGTTTCGGTAGAAGGAGAACCAATACGATTATTTTGGACAAAACGTGCACTTTCTCGTCATGGTTTTAAAGTTGAACCAAAGCAAACAGATATACCGCACATTACAGTGTTTGACACCGCATGGGAAATAACACATAATAATACTAAGGAACAGTGTTCTACTATTTTTGAACTCTTAATAGCTTTAAGTCAAAAACATATAAAATATTAGCGTGCTCTTTGATTCCAAAACCATGCAACCGCTTTTTCAATACCTTCAGGAATTGATACAAGTGGCATATATCCTAAATCAGCATGAGCGTTCTCTATAGAAGCACGTGAATGTTCAATATCCCCCTTACGTGCAGGCTCATACGCAGGAACAATAGTGCGTATATGTGCATCGTATTTTGAAAGACAAGAAATAATAAGCTCTGTTAAATCATTAAGCGTAATGCTACCGCCACAGGCTATATTATATTCTGTATGTAGCTTTGAAATAGGCGTTTGAGCAGCCAATAAGTTTGCATGAATCACATTTGAAACATAGGTAAAATCACGCGATTGCAAGCCGTCACCATAAATTGATGGTACTTTATGATTCATAAGCAGCTGAATAAATTTTGGAATAACAGCCGCATACACCCCATTGGGGTCTTGTTTTGGACCAAACACATTAAAATAGCAAAGTCCAATTGTTTGTATGCCGTATGTTTTTGAAAACACATCAGCAAATAAATCATTTGCACGTTTTGTTACAGCATAGGGCGATAACAGATTTCCTTTTTTTGTTTCAATTTTTGGTGAATAATTCGCATCACCATATGTTGACGAACTACTTGCGTATATAAATTTTTGAACTCCCTCATCTTTTGCGGCAGTAAGCATGTTTACAAATCCTTGAATATTTACCTGCGTTGAAGTTAGTGGGTCGGAAATTGAGCGAGGCACCGAGCCTAATGCAGCATGATGATGAACAATATCAATTGATTTTACTGCATTTTGACATACAGAAAAATCCCGAATATCACCCTCAATAAGAGTGAAATTCGGGTTTTTCAAAAATTCAGCAATAGTGTGCCTATGTCCTGTAGAAAAATTATCAAGACACACAACCTTATTTTGAGCTTGTAACAATGCTTCAATAAGATTAGAGCCTATAAACCCAGCACCACCAGTAACTAATATGTTTTTACCAGAAATCATTATTTTGCATAATTAACAGATCGTGTTTCACGAATAACCGTTATTTTAACTTGCCCTGGATACGTCATTTCTTCTTGAATTTTTTTCGCAATATTCATAGATAGCATTTCGGTATCGGTATCAGTAACTTTTTCGGCACCCACAATCACACGGAGTTCTCGTCCTGCCTGTATAGCGTATGTTTTAATAACACCCGGATACGAAAGTGCGATAGATTCTAAATCTTTTAATCGTTTAATGTATGATTCTACCACCTCGCGGCGAGCACCCGGACGAGCACCCGAAATAGCATCACAAATTTGCACAATAGGCGCAAGCAATGTTTCCATTTCAACCTCCTCGTGGTGAGCACCAATTGCATTACAAACTTCTGGGCGTTCTTTATATCGTTCGGCGAATTTCATACCCGCCAATGCGTGTGGCAATTCACCCTCATCTTCTATTACTTTTCCAATATCATGGAGCAATCCTGCACGTTTTGCAAGTTTTGCATTAAGTCCAAGTTCTGCAGCCATAATTCCCGATAAACGCGCAGTTTCTTTTGAATGTTGCAAAAGATTTTGACCATACGAAGAACGATATTTCATTTTTCCTATATGTCGAATCACATCAAGATGCAAACCATGAACACCAAGGTCAATAGCTGCTCGTTTTCCAATTTCAAGAATTTCCTCTTCAACCTGTTTGCGAGTTTTTTCAACAACCTCTTCAATACGAGCGGGGTGTATTCTACCGTCGGTTACAAGTTGGTGCAACGAAAGACGTGCAACTTCTCGTCGAATTGGGTCAAATCCCGAAAGAATAATTGCTTCGGGCGTATCGTCCACAACTATTTCAATACCTGTTGCAGCCTCAAGAGCCCGAATATTTCTACCTTCTCGACCAATAATTCTTCCCTTAACCTCATCACTTTCAATATGAAACACCGAAACAGAATTTTCGGTTACATGTTCCGAAGCAGCACGTTGAATAGTTTGGACCACAATTTTTTTCGCTTCTTTATTGGCAGTCATTTTAGCTTCATCCATTATTTCATTCACTAACGACATTGCTTCTGTACGCGCTTCAGCTTTCAATGATTCTATCAATTGTTCTTTTGCGTCATGCGCAGACAATCCAGAAATAGCCTCAAGTTGTTCTACTTGTAAGCGATGTGTTTTTTCAAGATCCTCTGCTTTTTTTTCATTCAGTGCTATTTGATTTGCCAGCACCTCTTTTTGTTTCTCCAAAGCATTTTTTTCTCGTTGACTTTCATCATGTTTACGTTGTAAATCTGCTTCTTTTTGTTTAATTCGATTTTCGGCTTGCATAATTTTTTGATTACGTTCATTAATCACCTTTTCGTGATCAGACTTTAGCTGAAAGAATTTTTCTTTTGCCTGAAGCATTTTATCTTTTTTAATCACTTCTGCCTCTTTTTCAGCTTCGGAAATAACAGTAGCAATTCTGTTTTTCAAAAGTGTTTTTTGAATGCCGATAGTTACTGCGGCTCCTCCAAAGAGTGCCGATACTGCAATTATAATTGTAATTGGTTCCATAATTTGTATGTAATTAAATATAAAAAAAGCCCGTATCGGTTCTTAAATCTATAAAAAACCCCTATTAAACAGGGTTTGAGTGCAAACTGTTTCTAACTTCCTCTGTTTGTATTCCCGAAGGTGAGGCCTGTTGTACGCAGCTAAAACTGACTCAGTTATTGTGTAAACGTTGAGTTTTCACAGCATTTAAGAAACCAATACGAGCAAATCTTTAGTGTATTATTATTGATTTAGTTTTAAAAATTCATCTAAGTCTTCACATAAAGCATCTATATGCTTTTCTACATTATTTTGTTCTTGTTTTGTTTCAAGATCGAGCACCTTACTTGCAAACTGCAAACAAGCCATAGTTAATAAATCCTGATTATCTTTATCAGCATAGTGTTCTTTAAACCGAAGAACTAAATCGTTGATGCGTTTTGCTGCTTCACGCAATTTTTCTTCTTCATTCCATTCAATTCTGAGTGGATATGTTCGTTCAAGAACCTTGAGTTTTATGGCTAATTTTTCGTTCATGTATGTAATAGTGCTATACACTTATCTATTTCTCGTACAATTTCCTCAATATGTTTTCGAGCGGTGCTATTTTCGCCCGAAGAGTCTGATACCGCCTTTGCAAGCTCTAAATTCTTATATTTTTTTTCTAATGTTGAAATTGTATTATTTTGTTCGTTTAATTGTATTGTTAATTGTTCATTACTTTGTTTAAGTTGTTTGTTTTGAGCAAGTAATACAGAAAATCCTGCTTTTACAAGAGTTATTTTTTCTTGTAATGTTTCAAGCTTTATATCTATAGTTTCACTCATTTCTTTTTTTATTTCAATTTACAAAAATAGCATTTACGCAATACATTTACAATCCTATTTGTGCTTTTTTTTTATTATATCAAAAAATGCCATATTTTATACAGATGCAATTGTAGGTTTTATTAATATAAAAAAGTATTAAACGGATATCGAATTGCATGCATTTCTTTTACCATTTGATAGACCTTTGTTTTAAAATTTTCAAAATTTTCTTTTGTTTTTGCCGATAGAAATATGCAATTTTCTTTGCTTGCAAAATACATAGATTGCAGTTCTTGTAAACTCACATTTTCTTGTGTTTTTTGCGTTAAATCGTCTTCATCTTTTGGCGTATATGTAAATGCATCTATTTTATTAAACACTAACATTACGGGCTTGTCTGCTGCTCCAATATCTGCAATTGTTTGCGTAACCACTTGTATTTGATCGTCAAATTGCGGATGCGAAACATCAACCACATGTAGCAATAAATCGGCTTCGCGAACCTCATCAAGTGTTGATTTAAACGATTCCACAAGATGTGTTGGGAGTTTTCTGATAAAACCAACCGTATCAGACAGTAAAAATGGCACGTTTTCTACAACTACTTTTCGCACCGTTGTATCGAGTGTAGCAAAAAGTTTATTTTCGGCAAACACATCTGATTTACTCAAAAGATTCATAAGTGTAGATTTTCCTACGTTTGTATAGCCTACAAGTGCAACACGCACCATTTTGCCCCGATTTTTCCGCTGCACCGCCATTTGCACATCAATTTTTTCTAATTGTTTTTTCAAAAGCGATATTTTATTTCGAATAACACGGCGGTCGGTTTCAATTTCTGTTTCACCGGGACCGCGAAGTCCAATCCCTCCTTGCTGTCGCTCTAAATGCGTCCACATACCCGTAAGACGTGGCAAAATGTATTGATATTGAGCAAGTTCAACCTGCACTTTTGCATGAGACGTTTGTGCTCGCTGTGCAAAAATATCAAGAATAAGATTCGTTCTATCAATAACTTTACATTTCAACTCTTTTTCAAGATTTCGGAGTTGCGATGGCGATAATTCATCATCAAAAACCGCAACATCAATAGCATTTTCAAGGATATAAGATGCAATTTCCTCGACCTTACCTGTACCTATAAATGTTTTAGGATGAGCATTTATTAATCGCTGTGTAAATGTTCGTTGTACCTGAAGCCCAGCAGTATCTGCCAAAAAAAGAAGTTCGTCAAGATATTCTTGCGATGTTTCTTCGTTTTGTTCTTGTGTAATAATGCCAACAAGAATTGCTGTTTCAATGAGTTTTTCAGTAGAAATATCTGTCATACACAAACGTATTATATAAAAAATTGGTACTTACTTGTTTTCAAACAAAAATACATATTATTATCATAAACAATATTTTTCTATAAAAAAAACATATACAGCATTCCAATATAATTGTCATCTTTACAATGGCAATTAAAAATAATTGGGAAATGGAAACAAACAATAAAAAGCGTATCTACTTGCAATTAGAAAATGTTGAAAATGAACAAGCTGCTGTGCGTATCGAAACACATTTATCTCAACTTGCTGAAATAGAAACTTATACAATTGAACGCAATACTCGCAGAGTTGTTATAACAGTAAAAAATAACGAAGCGGTAGGCAAAGCTATTCGCAGCATTACACAATTAGGATATAAGGTTTTGACGATAAAAAAATTATTTCCGGTACTCGGCATGAACTGTGCTGCCTGTGCAAACAATATTGAACGTATTTTACAACACCAAACAGGCGTTGTACATGCGGCTATAAACTTTGCTGCAAGCACTGTTACGGTTGAATATTTACCAAATATGATTGAGGCTTCTCAATTACAAAAAGCGGTGCAATCAATTGGGTTTGATTTATTGTTAGAACAAGAATCGCAACAAAAAAAAACCTTAGAATCTATTCATGAAAACAATTTTAAACAGTTAAAAATCAAAACGATATGGGCTATCACCCTATCTGTACCAATTCTCACTATACAACTATTTTTCATGAATCAGCCATGGGCAATGCCAATTATGTGGACACTTTCAACAGTTGTTGTACTATGGTTAGGTAGAGATTTTTTTATAAACGCATGGAAACAAGCACAACATCGCTCGGCAAATATGGATACTCTTGTGGCTTTGAGCACTGGTATTGCATATCTATTTAGTATGTTTAATATGTTTTTTGCTGATTTTTGGCTTCAAAAAGGATTAGAAACTCATGTGTATTTTGAAGCTGCTGCTGTTATTATCACCTTTATTTTGTTTGGTAAATTATTAGAAGAAAAAGCAAAAAGCAATACATCTTCTGCAATACAAAAGCTCATGGGTTTGCAACCTACAAATGTTCGTGTTTTACAAAAAGACGGAAGCGAAAAGCAAATTGCTATTGAAGATGTGCTTATAAATGATGTTATTCTTGTAAAACCGGGTGAAAAAATTGCGGTAGATGGTGTTGTTGTTTCGGGCAATTCTTATGTAGATGAAAGCATGTTGAGTGGCGAACCAATCCCTGTGTTAAAAAACGAAAACGATACTGTATTTGCAGGCACAATCAATCAAAAAGGGAGTTTTCAATGTAAAGCAACGAAAGTTGGTAATGAAACTTTGCTTGCTCACATAATTAAAACGGTGCAAGATGCACAAGGAAGTAAAGCTCCTGTACAAAAATTAGTAGATACCGTTGCAGGAATTTTTGTGCCTACGGTTATAATAATTGCCCTGCTCACATTTTCAATATGGTTTTTTTTAGGTGGCGATAATAGTATAACACAAGGATTATTAGCTGCCATTACAGTATTAATTATTGCCTGTCCTTGTGCCTTAGGATTGGCTACACCCACAGCTATTATGGTTGGCATTGGCAAGGGGGCGGAACATGGTGTATTAATAAAAGATGCGGAAAGTTTAGAATTAGCACAAAAAATTGATGTTGTTATTTTAGATAAAACAGGAACAATTACCGAAGGGAAACCTCACGTTACCGATATGCAATGGCATACTCATGATACCACTGCACAAAGTATTCTTGTGAGTATAGAACAAATGTCGGAACACCCATTAGCCGAAGCGGTAGTGCATCATTTAAAAGATTATGCAACTGTTCCTATATCAAACTTTAACAGCGTCACGGGTAAAGGAGCAAAAGCACAGTATAATAACGAAACGTATTTTGTGGGAAATACAAAATTACTGACAGAAAATAATATCAGCATTACACCGCAATTACAACAAAAAGCTCACGAATGGGAAGCAAAGGCTAAAACCGTTATTTGGTTTTCAAACAGCACACACGCTCTTGCAGTACTTGCCATATCTGACACTATAAAAGAAAGCTCAAAAGCGGCTATTAAAGAAATACAAGATTCTGCTATTCAGGTATATATGCTTACAGGTGATAATAAAGCAACGGCAGATGCAATAGCACAACAAACAGGAATTACGCATTACAAAGCCGAAATGTTACCACAGCACAAAGCCGATTTTGTAAAAGAATTGCAACAAGAAGGTAAAATTGTAGCAATGGTTGGCGACGGCATTAACGACAGCACCGCATTAGCTACCGCCGATGTTAGTATTGCTATGGGCAAGGGTTCAGACATTGCAATGGATGTGGCAAAAATGACTATTATTTCATCTGAACTTACAAAAATACCGCAGGCAATACAGCTTTCAAAGCAAACGGTAGCCACTATTAAGCAAAATTTGTTTTGGGCATTTATTTATAATTTTATGAGTATTCCCATAGCTGCGGGTATTTTATATCCTATAAATGGATTTTTACTTAACCCAATGATTGCAGGTGCTACCATGGCACTCAGCAGTGTGAGTGTGGTAAGTAACAGTTTACGATTAAAATGGAAAAAATTACATACTGTTACTGTTGTTTGATAAAAAACTATATGTGTTTTTATGGTTTGATTTTTTAACCGCAAAGTACACAAAGGATGTACGCAATGTACACAGAGTGATTGTGTTTTATTTTCAAAAACTGTATTTTGAAACAAAGACCATGCGGTTAAAACGCACACTCAACTAAGGAATCGTAAAAAATCATGAAATGGATATGCAGTTTTAACAGCTTGCCCATATAAAAAATAAAATTATTACCCCCCTATCGAAGTTTTGAAGGCATGGAGTTTTCTGTATCCTTTGCGTCTTTACACGGGACATATTATTCGTAACAATTTACAATTACCCTTTATGTTGTTCTCGTTTTCTATCGTGTTCGTTTAATAAAATTTTACGAATACGTAATGATTTTGGGGTAATTTCAAGATATTCATCTCCACGAATATATTCCATATGTTCTTCGAGCGACATGCGAATAGCGGGAATAATACTTGCTTTATCATCGGAACCAGACGCCCGCATATTGGTGAGTTTTTTACTTTTTCCGACATTAATAACCAAATCATTTTCACGAATATGTTCACCAATAACCTGCCCTGCATACACTTGCTCGCCGGGATGAATAAAAAACCGTCCTCTATCTTGCAATTTATCAATAGCATACGCAAATGTAGGTCCTGTTTCTAAGGCAATAAGTGCCCCATTTTTTTTAGATGTAATTTCACCTTTCCACGGTTCAAATCCCACAAACCTATGCGACAACACCGCCTGTCCTTCGGTAGCAGTTAAAATAGCATTTGTAAGTCCAATCAGTCCACGAGAAGGTATTGAAAATTCTAAATGCACCCTATCGTGTTTTGTTGTCATTTTTTGCAATTCTCCCTTACGCTGGCTCATAAGTTCAATTACTTTACCCGAAAACTCTTCGGGCACATGCACCGTAGCAGCTTCTATAGGTTCATGTTTTTTATCATCAATAGTTTTAATAATAACACGCGGTTGCCCTACCTGCAATTCATATCCTTCGCGTCGCATAGTTTCAATAAGCACCGAAAGATGCATAATTCCCCGCCCATACACCAAAAGAGTATCAGGAGAATCTGTTTCTTCTATCCGTAAGGCAAGATTTTTTTCAAGTTCCTGATATAATCGTTCACGAATATGTCGCGAAGTTACAAACTTACCTTCTTTACCAAAAAAAGGCGAAGTGTTATTTGTAAACACCATAGACATAGTAGGTTCGTCAATACTTACCGAAGGCAGTGCTTCAGGATTTTCAAAATCGGCAATAGTATCCCCTATATCAAATCCATCAATTCCCATAACTGCACAAATTTCCCCGGCTTTCACAGCAGTCTTAACCTTTTCCTTTCCAAGCCCCTCAAAAAGATACAGTTCCTTAACCTTTGATGTAAGAATTGTACCATCACGTTTTACTAAAGAAATAGTTTGTCCCGCCATTAAACTCCCCCTACTTATTCGTCCAACCGCTATTCGTCCAACATACGAAGAATAATCTAAAGACGTAATACGCATTTGGAGCGTACCATCTTTAAACACAGGCTGTGGAATCGTATCAATAATAACATCAAGTAAATGTGAAAAATCCTTTGTTGGTGTTTTCCAGTCGGGACCCATCCAAGCCTGTTTTGAGGAGCCATACACCGTAACAAAATCTAATTGATCATCGCTTGCATCAAGACTACACATTAAATCAAAAACAGCATTTGTAGCACCTTCGGGGTCGCAGTTGGGTTTATCAACCTTATTTACCACAACAATAGGTTTTAATTGCAATTGAATTGCTTTTTCTAACACAAATCGAGTTTGCGGCATAGGTCCCTCAAAGGCATCAACAAGCAACAGCACACCATCAGCCATATTAAGCACACGTTCAACCTCGCCACCAAAATCAGAGTGCCCCGGAGTGTCAATAATATTGATTTTAACACCTTTATATCGAACCGAAACATTTTTAGACAAAATTGTAATTCCTCGTTCACGCTCCAAATCATTATTATCAAGAATTAATTCTCCTGTTTCTTGATTCTCGCGAAATGTTTGAACCTGATGTAAAATTCTATCAACTAAGGTTGTTTTTCCATGATCGACATGGGCTATAATTGCGATATTACGTATGTTTTGCATAAATATGTATGTGTTACTTCCCTAAAGAAATGATTGTAAAATTATGAGGAAAAATGTTTGTGAGAAAAAACGAAACGTTTGGCACACGAAATTTCGACGAACAAAAAACTATTCAAGGAAAGGTTAATTTAAAACAATTCATTTTTTCAATTATTTGCATTCTATATTATTTATACGAGCTTGTACCAAACGGGTGCAAATTTCTATTATTTTTTTTGGTATGCAAGTATTTTTACACTTTTATTGAAAGAATTGCATGAACAACAGCTATAAAATGATGAATGATGAATGATGAATGGTGAATGATGAATAAAATATTAAGCACTAAGCACTAAGCACTAAGCACTAAGCACTAAGCACTAAGCATTAAAAAACTTTTTTATCAAAAACAAGTGATTCTCTCCATTAAAAAAAGTATGTTTGTACTAACAAGTAACAATTACTAATTACTCATTGTTTCATGCCTTTGTTTTCTATCATTATTCCCACATATAATCGGGCACATATACTGCCCCGCACCATTGCCAGCGTGCTTGCACAAACATACAGCAATTGGGAATGTATAATTGTAGACGATGGTAGCACCGACAGCACCAAAGACCTTATAGCTTCATATTCTGATACTCGCATAAAATATGTGTATCAGCACAATGCCGAACGCTCGGCAGCTCGCAACAATGGTATTCGCCATGCACAGGGAGAATATATATGCTTTTTAGATAGCGATGATGAATATCTGCCTGAGCATTTGGAGGTACTAAAAGATGAAATAGTGAGGATAGATTCGCCTATACATGCAATGTATATAGCACATGCTTTGCACAATACAGAAGGAATACAAGAAAAACCACACTACCCTACATTACAAGAAAATGCACTTATGTATGTATTTACAAACCCTATTACTCCTACACGCGTGTGTGTGCATCGGTCTATACTTGCACTTGTTACATTTGACGAAGATATATGCATAGTAGAAGATTTGGTATTATGGTGCAAAATAGCATCGGAGTTTCCTGTATTTCAAATTCAAGCATATACGGTGCAATATCATCTTCATAATGACAATTCGGTACATCTTAAAAACAATAGTTATATACAGCGACTTAATGGATTACACACATTTTTTGCTCGATATCCTGAAATAAAACAAAAATTACCATCTACGCTACGAAACACTGTGGTAAGCAATACATTATTTAACATTGCTAAATTCCATATACATACAAATGCTAAAAAACAAGCTATACACTATAGCCTATTAGCAATTGCCAAAAAACCGTTACATGCTATGACGCTGCACCGCATACTAATAATTCTTGCATTAATAGGGCTGTATCCTGCAAAGGTGTTAGAAGAGTATAAGTAAAGGGGGTAATTACATAAGAAATTTTTCAGGTTTTACTGTTTTACCTCTTATTCCAAGAATACCGTGTAATAAACCAAGATTTGTATAATAATCTTCATTTTTTGATAAACGATACAAAACATGTTTAATAAAATATTTACACACATTCCATATTCCACCCTTTATTTTTAAGAGTTTCTTATATCCATCTAATTCAAATTTTTTATCAAAATAAACTCGATTCCTTGTTCCATAATACATACCAACATACTTCATTTCTGCACTTAATTTAAAAGTAGATGTACTTATATGGGTTATAATAGCAGTAGGTACAAAAATAGAAAGAACACCTTTTTTATATAAAGATCGGGTATAATCTGTTTCTTCGCAAAACAAAAAATACTTTGTGTCCATAAAACCATGTTTTCTAATTACTTCTGTAGGAATAAGCATGGAATGTCCATATATACGAGCTGGTTTTTCTTGTAAAGTATGTTTAAAATCAGAAAGCAATTTTCCTTTTAGCTTATCGTATGTTGGATATTTTTCGGGCTGCACCTCCTCATCAATATTATATGTTCCAGCATAATGAATAATATCAGGATTTTCGCTCATAAGAGTAAGATTGCTATATAAAGCGTTTCCGTGCCGTTTATATGCAGCAACAAGCTCTGTTAAAGCTTCTGGACGCACAGTACAATCATTATTAAGAATCCACACAAGTTCATAATTATGCGAAACAGCATAGTTAACACCAATTAAATTTCCAGCTGCGTAACCATTATTTGTTTTTGATTGTATGCATAGTTCCTGAGGAAAGGCTTCAAGCAGTTTTTTGTAAGAATCATTAACTGAACCGTTATCAATAATACATATTGTATAATTTGTATAGGTAAGATTTTGTAAACTTTGCACACATGCTATAGTGTCTTCGTACTTCATCCAATTAAGTACAATAATTAATACTGAAGGTACTTTATTTTTATTCATTTTTTTTGCCAAAAATGTTTCGAATTAAATATGCAATAAGCAAACGCCGATTGTTTTTTACGTTGTGTAGCTGCCTATTAAGCTCTATATATTGCTGCATAAGCAAATCGTAATGCTTAGTGTGAATATATTTTAGTATTTGTGAATGTTTTTGAATAGTTTGAGTAACCATAGATTGTTTTTTTACTCTATAAAAATAACTAAGCTTCTCAATCTTTACAAAAACAGCTTTATGCTTATAACTGTTAATCCAAAATTCCCAATCTTCATATCCTAATTTCATATTCTCATCATATCCGCCTATTTTCTTCCAAATAGATTTTCGTATTATTGCAAATGCAATAATTCCATTTACATACATTTGTGTATTAGGATTCCAGTGTGTGATTTTTAATTCTTGTTTTTCGCCAAATAACTGAACATTACCATACACCACATCACCCCCTTGTATTATAGAACGATATGCAGAATCAACAAATGCAGGATTAATCATATCGTCAGAGTCTAATGGTATAAAAAAATCAGCCTGAGAATTTTGTATTCCTTGATTTCGTGCTGCTGATAAGCCCCTATTTTCTTGATGAATTATTTTTATTTTTTTGTTTTGTTCTAACAAATCAAGTAGTTCGAGTGTTTTTGTATCAGTAGAACCATCATTTACAATAATAATTTCTAATTCTAAAGTGCCAGTATATGAAAGTACACTATCTACACATTCTTGAAGATATTGGCCATCGTTGTAGCAAGGAATTATGATTGAAATATTATATTTTTTCATTAAAGTACTTTTTCAGTTTTTTGTAATTCTTGTTTAAAATCCTCTTTAATTTTTTCTATATCATGTTGATAATGGTTCCCCATTCCTTTTTTACTACTTTCCTTATTATATCGGAGTTTTAAAGTAGTATATCTTTTTATTAGATAATCAACACTTAATTTTTTAAAATGTAAAAGTTTAAAATCAGAATCATTACAATAATTAACAATTCCTTTGGGATTTGCAGAGTGAGATCCAGGCTCATAATCTATTTCAATAATTTTATAAGGATTAAAAATCACTAATTTATTGTACCAAGATGATTTGTAACCATACCGAACCTGTTGTAAAAGTGGCTTTGTTTTTTGAGGGAATTTTTCAGAACACATTTCATATCCTTGAGGTTTAAAGATAGTTTTATCGTTATTTTTTTGTAAAAAATCATATATACCCTGTGGATGATAAATAAATTCATCCATATCACAGACAATAACCCAATCTGCTTTTCCGCGAGATTGCTTCCAACAATTATTTTTAATTTCTTGATGTATTAATACATTAAATTCATTACCTGTTTCAAATGGTATAATCGTAACATTTTCTTTTTCTTGAAGCAAATGAATTGTACTATCCGAACTACCATTATCATATATATAATAATGATCTACAAAATCATCATAATAATCAAAAACAAAAGGTATTATGTCTTCCTCATTCCAACATACTGTATAATAATGTATTATTGGATTTTTTGTTTTTTTTCTATACTTAAAAACAAGATATCGAATATGCAAGTAGAATAAGTGAATTTTTCTTTTTACTATTTTAATTAACATCATATTTAAAGTTATTTTTTCTTATTCTATATCATGTATTAAAAATGTTAGAATATGCTTGTTTTAATTTTTCTACTGTATAGTTTCTTCGTGCATATTCCTTATTCACATTTCCCACATCAATACGCATAGTAGCATTTTCCACAAACATATTCAATTTCTCTGCACAATCCTCTACATTCTTTGGTTCAAACAAAAAGCTGTGACATTCCTGCGGCAACGCCTCTCTGTTTGGCGGAATATCTGTTGCTACAACAGGCAATCCACACCACATATATTCGAGCAATGAATTTGAAAAGCCCTCACTCAAGGTAGAAAGCACTCCCACATCAGATGCTGCATATAAACCAAATACATCGGGCGTAGCATCTATAAACCTTATGGTATCCTGTAATTTCAAATCAAAAGCAAGAGCTTTCATACGTAATTTTTCAGGACTAATTCCTGGAGCATTTCCGGCAATTATCAGATATATTTTTGTGTTCTCATTTTTATCAAGCAGTTTGCGGAATGCATACAATAGAGTTTCGTAATCTTTTTCCGGGAAAAAATTGGCAGTCATCGTGAATACGACAGCATCGTGTTCTATCTGTAGCTTTGTCCGCCATTGTTCCCGGTTTTTTTGTACAGGACGTTCAAATACGGCGTTGTGTATAACATGCATCTGAGATACTTTGTGCTGTAATGAATAATGATTAATAAAGGCTTTTTTTACCCATGCGGAATTACATATAAAATGTTGGCAATTAGAAACAGCTTTTTTCTCCAATTTTGCAATATTCGGCTTATATGAACTACCGGATTGTCCCCAATAAAATTGTGTGATGTTGCTATACTTCCATACTATACCGAAATTAATATTAGCAATAAAATCTTTCGAGATTACTGTATGAATGGCTTGTTTTCGCAGAAACCATATAAATTGCACTGCTTTATATATTTTTATATACCAAGCATCATCAATCAATATTGGTTTATCATATTGTATACACGCTATTCCTTCTTTTTCATACATTAAAACAGCATCAGTTCGTTTACTAAAGGAAAACATTACAGGTTTATAGCCCATAGATTTAAGCACCTTTGCTATTACAAAACCATGATTTTCAGCTCCTCCATATGTGAATGAGGGAATTGCTATGAGAATTTTTTTTGTATTATTTTGAACTAACATGTAAAAAAATATCTTCGTATCTACTTACACAACGATCCATAGAAAATTTCTCGAAAGCTTGTTTTGCAAAGTTAGAATGTTTTCTCAATATACTATTATTAGATATATATTGTATAATTATTTGAGCTATTTCTTCTTTTATTTGTTCCTCATTAAATGAATGTTTTAAAATTACACCCGCATATTCATTATGAGTTGTTTGAATCATATCATTTATTTCTCCGACATTTGTTGCAATAATCGGTATTCCAAAAGAGAGTTCTTCAATAATAGAAACCGGCAAACTTTCAGATTTACTTGGCAATAACGCAAATTGTGCCAATGAAAAATAATATTCAGTATTTGATTGATAACCGGTAAATATAACGGATTCTTCCGTTTTATACTTTTCTTCTAAAGATTGTATATATTCCGTTTTTGGACAAATCAATAAAAATTGAACATGTTTACGTATTTTTTTATCAACCAATAGAAACGATTGTATTGCTATCTCCCACCCTTTTTCTGCAATACCCCTTCCTACCATAATAATATTACACTTATTTTCATCAATTTTGAATTCGGCTTCTTTAATTTCCTCAGGCTTTTCATAGCCTATATATACTTTTTCAATTTTGGTTGTACATGGTTTTGAGAATAATGTTGTAATAAACTTATTTTCCTCAGCCACACAAATAATATAATCTGCTGCATTAAAAATATTTTCAGCTTGCTTTACAAATGCAGTTTTTTCATTTGATTTATCATAATTAACTTTGTTATAACTGCTATGTAAGGTTAATACAACTGAAATAGGAATAAATGATTTAATGTACTGCGTTGCAAAATAATCAGATTCTTTTAAATGACTATTAATAACATCAATGCTGTGTTTATATATTATTTTTTTATAATATTTTTTAGCATCATTTTTCCGTAACTGTGAATAAAAACCTTTTTTTCCTAAAACATAAGCTATAGCATTCATCTTCCAAAATAACCACTCATTAAAACGAGAGGGATTTGTATATCGAGATAATATTGAAATAGTATGTTTTGAAAATAACGAAGCAAACTCCTTATTTGTTTTTTCAGCATACATGGGCATAATATACACCTTATGCCCTTGCTTTTGCAATGCTACACTTAATCGCAGAACAAAAACTTCGGCACCACCGGGTTCAAGTGTATTTATTATGAAAAGTATGTTCATGCTTTGAATTTTGTATATAATTCAGGTATCATATAGGTATAAAACTCATGCCGAATTTCTTTACAAGTATGTACATCAGTTGCATATATATGATACCTAAATAATTTACAACGTGTTATAAAACTATATAATCGCTTTCCGTATTGATTACGGAGTTTTAAATGATACGAAGTTATTTTTTTCATTTTCGTTCGAATACTATCATTAAATGAATAATGCGTATAAATATTAAATTTTTGTAAAATATATAATTGAGAAAGTGCACCTTTGTGTTGATGAACTTTTGATTTTGAAATCCCTCCCATATGTTGTCTATAAACAGCCATTAAATCAGAAATATATGCAATTTTACCGAACAATGAAACAATCATCTCTAAAGCAATATCAAAACTTCGTGCTTTTTTTAACCATGGCGGTAGTTTTTCAACAGATTTTGCAGTAAACATTACAGAACAAGTAGGAATAAAATGGAACATGATTACATCAGACGTAGAAGCAACATCTATAGGAGCATCATACGGATATGTTCTGTTTAACTTTTCATTATTTATTATTTCTACCGGATGATATGTTAACGCACAATCTTCGTGTTGCTCCATAAAATCAAGCTGCTTTTGTAATTTATCCGCATCTGTCCAATAATCATCACCTTCGCAAAGGGCTATATATTTACCTGTACATTCACTTAGAGTGTGTAACCAGTTTTTCTGCATTCCAAGGTTTTTGCGTGGGCTTACATCTTTAAAAAGTTTAGGATGTTTTTGTATATACTCATTAATTATACTTTTTGTATTATCGGTGCTGCAATCATCGCTAATTACTATTTCATAGTCGAAATTAGTTTTTTGCATCACAAAACCATCTAATGCTTGAGCAATAAATTGTTCGTGATTATACGAAACACAAAAAATCGAAACAAGTGGTTTATTCATTTTCAGCTTCTAATATTATTTTCACAAATACTTTTTTATTTGTTTCGGAATCAACAAAATACGCATTTTTAAAATCCCCGTGTGTTAATGCACGCAAATGATTTATTACCTGCTTATACGAAGCTGTTTTCTGTAAATCTATATGGCGTAATGCGTTAAAATCTTTTTTAAGATACACATTCCCTTCACTTTCGGGAGTAATTGTTGTGTATGTCTTTTCAACAATAGATGTAATATGTTTTTCGAGCAATTCTAATTCTGCTTCTACAATTTTATTGTACAATGATAATGAGGTGTCCCATGATTTTATTGCGATTTTTTTTCTTGCAATTATATTTCCATGGTCTAACTCTGCGTCCATTTCGTGAATAGTAGCTCCTGTTTCAAGATTATTAATTATTGAAAATACTTGGGGATACCAACCTCTGTTTATTGGATTATATCCAGGATGTACATTTATACAACGTACACGCTCTACTAATTCTTTAGGAAAAATTTGTTTACAATGTATTGAAAAAATAAGATTAAACTTTTCAATTAAATTAGTGTAGTATTTTTTAATATCAATACTTTGAACATTTTGAATATTAAATTCTTTTGGATTTGAAAATGTACTACAAAAATAATGTGCTGAAACATGAGGCATTTGCTTTGCAAGAATATTCTTAAAAGCATGAGCCATATATATATTATCAGAAACAACAGCAATTTTCATAATATCATTTTTTCAACAAAGATATAATTTTCAACACATCAGCTTCTTCTAAATCAGCATATATTGGCAAACATAAAACTTCGTTAGCTAATAATTGTGCTATTGGCAACTTATCAGCTTGGGCAGAAGGTATATGTGTGTACATAGGAAAATCTGAAATTAAGGGATAAAAATATCGGCGAGTATTTATTCCGTGTTGTTTTAATTCTTCGTACAGTTGGTCGCGAGATGTTCCGTATAATTCAGCATTAATAAAAACAGGAAAATAAGAATAATTATTAATTGTTAATGGTGAATTGTTAATTATTAATCTAATACCAGAAATATTTGAAAGTTCTTTTGTATAGAGTTCGGCAATTGCTTTACGTTTTGCAATAGCTTGGTCAACATATTTAAGTTGGAGAAGTCCAAATGCTGCCTGCACTTCATTCATCTTAGCATTAATACCCGCAGCTATCACAGTGGTTTCGTTTCTAAAACCAAAATTTTTAAGGTCGTCAATATGTTGTTTCATTTCTTTGCTATGGCATATTATTGCACCGCCTTCAAAGGTGTTAAATACTTTAGTAGCATGAAAACTCAATATTGAAAGGTCGCCATAATTACATATAGAAACGCCATTTTCTGTAACTCCAAAACAATGAGCTGCATCGTATATTAATTTTATAGTATGTTTTTTTGCAATTTTTTCTATTTCGGAATGATTACACGGATTCCCATATACATGCACTGGTAAAATAGCAGAGGTTTTATCTGTTATAGCAGCCTCAATATTTGCAGGATTCATATTTCCTGTTTCTAATTCCACATCTACAAATACAGGCGTTATATTGTTCCACAACAGCGAATGAGCAGTAGCCACAAAACTATAAGGCGTAGTAATTACCTCGCCTTGTATGTCGAGTGCCTGCAAAGCAGTAAGTAAGGCAAGGGTGCCATTTGCAAACACAGAAATATATGGTACCTGTAAATAATCGCACAAAGCAGCTTCTAATTGCTGATGAAATGGTCCGTTGTTAGTAAGCCATTTGTTTTTCCAAATTTGCTCTAAATAAGGAGTAAATTCTTGGAGAGGAGGAAGATATGGTTGGGTAACGTTTATCATTTATTAATTATTAATGAATAGTGGTTAATGATTAATATTTTTGTTTGACGGTTTTGATACTGGCTGTAAGTAATTTTATAATTTCAATAGCATCAGTATTAATACTTTCATATTGCTCTTGAGTAATATATTCTGTTTTTTGTAATAATTCAAGCCAATAGAGAGTTTCATTACATTCCTTTTGAGCAATGGCAAGTTTATGTTTAAAATCATCTTTTGATTCAGCATGTTCAGCCTCACGTATCATTGCACCAATTGATGTTCCTGAACGTAGAAGCAGCTTTGACATTACGAACTCTTTTTTCTCAGTATTTAAATACTGAGAAAGTTTTACAATACGAATTGCAAAATTTATAGATTTATTCTTTAAAATATTTTCTTTCACTCATTTATCATTAACCATTATTTATCTTCCATTGAAATACCGGTCGCAACGCCCCAGGCTCTTCTCCCATATATTTACCTAATTCTACCGCTTCATTAACCAAAGTAAATTCAAGAATATCAAGTTCAGTATAAATAGATTTTTTTCTATCTTTTACTATATATAAATCCATAGAAAAAGTTCCATTATTAAAAAAATTGCCAGGTATTTCACAACGATATACTATTTTTCCGTCTTGTGGGATAGTTTCTACATTATTAGAACTAATCATAAAAATTTTATCTCCATTACCATCTTTAAAGTGTAATGTAGTATCTATCCTATTATTAGCTGTTTTATTTACAAGGCTTATGCATAATTCAAGAGGTTCTGTAATTTCTACAGCATCTTCTAATTGTTTTCCTATACCTTTAATATATGCTTCTTTTAATTCAAATTCTTCATGTTTTATTTCTTCTGGTTTCCATATTCTATGGTTTGCTGCTTTTTTAAATCCAGAAAGATACTGTTGAATAGCTGTATTTGTATTTCCTTCAAGCACTACTTTTCCATGTTGCAAAACTACACAACGATGACAAATACTTTTTACCGCCGCCATATTATGACTCACAAACAGCACCGTTCGTCCTTGTCCGCTGCTTATGTCTTTCATTTTTCCTATTGCTTTTTTCTGAAATTCAGCATCGCCTACGGCAAGTACTTCGTCCACTATTAAAATTTCTGGCTCTAAGTGTGCTGCTACAGCAAAGGCTAAGCGCACATACATGCCCGAGCTATAGCGTTTTACAGGCGTGTCTATATATCGTTGGCAACCAGCAAAGTCCACAATTTCGTCGAACTTCGATTGTATTTCGCGTTTAGTCATTCCCAAAATAGCACCGTTTAAAAATATATTTTCTCGTCCGGTAAGTTCTCCGTGGAACCCAGTACCAACTTCAAGCAAACTGGCTATTCGTCCGCGTGCAGTTATGGTGCCTGTGGTGGGTCCGGTAACTCTACTTAAAATTTTAAGTAAGGTGGATTTCCCTGCTCCATTTGCCCCAATAATGCCAAGCACTTCACCTTGCTGCACCTGTAAATTTATATCTCGTAACGCCCACACATATTCAGAATCTCCTACTTGTGTGCGATCATTTTCTTCGCCAATTTTTAAATATGGATCTTCTTTTCCTCGCACTCTATACCACCAGCGGCGTAGGTCGTCGCTCATAGTACCTGTACCTACGTATCCTAATCTGTATTGTTTTGATATATTTGTGAGTTCTAAAATTGGAGTATTCATAAAAATCGTCCCTGCAAAATGTATTAAGTTACAAATATAATATTATTTTAATGCTTAGTGATGAATGCTTAATGCTTAATTTAATGATGAATGCTTAGTGCTTAATGTTTTAAATCATTCATCATTATTTTACCATTTGTTTTGATTTTACGGTTTTAATGCTGGCGGTAATTATTTTTATAATTTCCTCAGCATCAGCAAATATACTTTGATATTGTTCTTGAGTAATATATTCTGTTTTATATAATAATTCTAACCAATACAAACTCTCATTATTTTCTTTTTGAGCAATTGCTAATTTATGAATAAAATCTTGTTTACTTTCTGCTCGTTCAGACTCCCTTACTAACGCTCCAATAGCAGTTCCACTTCGTAATAATTGCTTTGATAATACATACTCTTTCTTTTCAACATTTAAATACTGATACAGCTTTACAATCCGTATAGCAAATTCCAAACTTTTAGTATGTAAAATCGACTTATTCATCATTCATCATTCATCATTAATTAACGCAAATTAAATCATTTTTTTTGATTTTTGCTCAACTTATTTACATACAGATACCACAGCATGGCATTATTCTTTATATTTGCTTTATCAACATAAAATGTTTGCAGTGAAAAAAGTTTTAATTCTCGCCTATGATTTTCCACCATACAACTCAATCGGAGCACAACGTCCGTATAGTTGGTATAAGTATTTTAAAGAATTTGGACTATATCCTATTGTGGTAACGCGGCATTGGGACAATCATATTTTAAATCCTATTGATTACTGTAAAGCAAGCACACAAAGAAATATACAATGCGAAACTGATGAATATGGTACAATATATCGCGTGCCGCACACACCAAATATGCGCGATAGACTACTTATACAATTTGGTACTACACGTTTTTCGTTGCTGAGAAAAATACTGTCTGCATGGTATATGTTTACAGAATATTTTTTTTCATGTTTTGATGCAAAACATGGCATTTTCACACAGGCAGACGCAGTATGTTTACAGCATGATATTTCGTACATTATTGCAAGTGGCGAACCATTTATATTATTTTCGTATGCTCATAAACTCTCAAAAAAGCACTCTATTCCTTGGATAGCAGATTACAGAGATGGATGGAGCACAAATTATAACAATACAAAAATAGAAACATTGTTTTTTAACAAAATCGAAAGAAAAATTATTTCCACCGCTTCTCATATCACAACCGTTTCTCCTGAATTTGTAGAGCAATTTCATGCTATTTCAAACAAACAAGTACATCTTATACTCAATGGTTTTTTTGAAGATACTCCCCTTGCCGATATTCAGCAAGATTCCTCACAATTTGTCATAAGTTTTGCAGGCACATTGTATCCCTATCAAGAAATAGAGTTGTTTGCACACGCCACAACTCTGCTTCCTCAGGAAATTCAAAAAAACATATACATACAGTGGATAGGATTAAATTTTTACATGGACCAAAAGCAACGAGTATTTACATTATTTTCAAAGAATGCGAGCACATATATTCAACATATTTTTACCCCACGCATTCCTCATGAAAAAGTATTTGAATTACTTCAAAAATCGTCAATTTTACTGCTTCCAGCCTCTGCAAATCATGCACAATTGTATGCAAAAATTTTTGATTATCTCCGTGTGCATCGCACAATACTTTTATTTCCATCTGATAATGGAACACTTTCGCATATTATTACACACACACAATCGGGAATAATATGTAATAATTCAACAGAAATAGCACAGGCATTAGAAAGATTATATGCAGAATGGAAAAGCAAAGGGT
>Ga0265293_10000859_pt1 | contig 70122 bp, 62 predicted proteins | sample Munlanlewell138R_FD_192505 | JGI IMG/M metagenome (GOLD analysis project Ga0265293, IMG submission 192505) | Leachate microbial communities from a municipal landfill in Southern Ontario, Canada - Leachate well 138R | ecosystem: Engineered > Solid waste > Landfill > Unclassified | place: Canada... | reverse complement strand
GAAGAAGTAGCAATAGCTTATGGTTACAACAACTTTAAACCAATAATCCCAAACATATCTACAATTGCCAAAGAACATCCAAGCTCAAAAAATAAAAAATTAATCTCAAACATATTGGTTGGTTTAGGATTATTAGAAGTATCAACTTATCACTTAACAACTAAAAAAAATATCAAAAAGATTTATTTTGATTTTAACGATTTAATTCAAGTAGAAAATTCAAAAACACAAAGAGATACATTAAGATATGATTTAATTACTAATGCTTTGGAAATTTTTTCTGAGAATTCTGATGCTACATATCCTCAGAAAATATTTGAAATAGGAAGAATATTTGAAAAAGATAATGGGAATAAAACACAAACAAAAGTAATTGAAAGAGAAAAATTAGTAATTGCATTAACAAATGAAAATGTAAATTATACAGAACTAAAACAAATATTAGATTATTTATTTAAAATGTTAAATATTCAAAATTACAAAATTGAAAATAATGACCTTCATCCTGCCTATATTAAAGGAAGAAGCGGAGTTATCAAATTACAAAATATAGAAATAGGAACTATAGGAGAAATAAATCCTAGAGTGTTAAAGAATTGGAAACTTAAAATGCCAGTAGTAAGTTTAGAAATAGAAATAGATTATTTATTTAACCAAAATAATTAGAATTGTTTCCTAAATTTGTCTTTTCATTTTGGAAATCAACTTTATCTAATAAATCATAAATTTGTTTTTTCAAATTAGACCATTTTTCAAAAGAAGTTTTAACAAATTCTGCTTCTTTTTCTTCAATATAAATAGTGTCTAATTTTATAGAAAAAAGATTTAACTTAGAAATTTCATAATATATTTGTTTAATTAATTTTTTATCCTCTTCATTAAATTGTTTAGCTAAATTAATTATAAACAGTTGGGGTGAAATTGGATTTATGATTAACTCAAACAATTGCAAATATGCACTCAATTTTTCAATAATTGTTTTACGTATGTCTCGTAATAAATAACCAGAATCCTTTTCGCAAATTTTTAATAAATCAAAATCATCTAATAACTCTTGAAAATTAGGTAACTTATATCCTAATAAATTATATTCAATTTTTAACTCTTCAAGTTTTTTTTTATTATCTTCCATTTTTAAAAATAATTTGGGACTGGAGAGAATCGAACTCTCGACACCATGGTCTTCAGCCATGTGCTCTCCCACTGAGCTACAGCCCCAATATATCTAATATAAAAATAGAATTAACCTTTTTAAAGTTTCTTAAATTTAAAATAAAATGATGGAAGTTTCACCGATAGGATTTTTAGCACTTTTAATATACCTACCTATTCTCTTATTATCAATTAAAAAGGATTTTAGACTAAGATTCTCAAAGATAAACTCAATAAAAAAAGTTGATCTAATTTTAGAAGCAATAGCTGGAATTTTATATTTTCTGATTATCTTAATTAATTTTATAATAGTACCTTCTCAGAGTGTTTTACATTTGATAACTGGTTTAATAATCTATTTTGTAGGCCTAATCTTAACTTATTTAGGATATTTCAAGTTTTATAAAAGTAAAGAGCTAATTACAACAGGGATATATCGTTACTCAAGAAATCCTACATACTTCTTCGGATTTATTAGTCTTATCGGAATAATAACAATGACACAATCATTTTACCAAGTTCCACTATTAGTATTTCTAATATTGATAACACATAAAATTATTTTAAATGAAGAGAAATTCTTAGAAAAAAAATATAAAAAAGAATATTTAAATTATAAATCTAAAATTAGAAGATATATATAAGATCAGTAGAGAATAGGCCACATTCTGTCAAAGCTTGCTCTAACAAACACTTTGTGCTAACATCTAACTAAGCCTAGGATTACACTAGTTGCATCAATCAGGTTGCTCGTTCCATCAATTCCATTGACAATGTCTGTTTGCTTAAAATAAAACAATTGTTATCTGTTACCAAATAAAATTATTTTACCCCAAACTTCATTCTAATCAATGACTGTGTCGTTTCTATCTCAGAGCCCAACATCACTGCTGTCCTTTTTCAAGGATGATTCTTGATTTACCAAGCTTTATTAATAAGTTAATAAAGGATGTGCAGACCTTCCTGAAAAATCTTAACCAATCATTTTACATTGGTTTTAAGTTTTCACTTAAACTAAGATTCCCCGTTAGCTACTCTACTGATCTTATTAATTAAACAGAATTTATCTTTTTAAATCTAATTATATCTACTATGAAATTTTTCTTTTAGCAAATCTTTGGCCTTATATTTTTCCCTTCTGTGGCTTTGAAAAACAATACGTTCAAAGTAAGCTTCATTAAAATCACATGTTATATCATTATTTCTATAATAATTATTCCTTATTGAACCAGGTTGAGAATATCTTAATTTAAATTTATCTATCATGCTTTACAAATTCAACTTTCGTTTAAAAGAATATTCATAAATGAACAGTATAAGTTAAACTAGCTACTTTTTTTTAATATAAAAAACCAGTGAAATTTATGATAAGGTTCTAAATTTGTTTCATCAATAATTTCAAAAAACTTTTTTAATTTTTCTTTTACTTTTTTATATGTAACAAAAGAGTCCCCTTGAGAAATACTTTTAGTTTTTAGACTAAAAAATATTTTACAATCTTTATCTACAAGTTTAGAAGCATTAATTAAAATTTCAACTTGGTCAAAACTAGGAATATCTTGAAATAGGATGTTTATTTTAGTATCTTTAATTTTAGAATTAATATAATCAATATTTCTAGCGTCACAAAATAAAGGAAAAACATTTTTTATTTTAAGGGATTTTTTAATTAAGGGAATCATCATTTTAGGAGATTTTTCAACAGAAAAGATTATACCTTTGGTATACTTAGAAATAAAACTTATCGTTGAACCACTTGAAGCTCCTAGATATAAAATATTTTCATTCTCATTCAAACTAACATCTAAACCTTTTTCATAAGCTGCTTTCCACTTACTTTTTTCAGGAATCCATTTAGTATACATCTTTAAAATAAAATTGCCCTCAGCACATCGCAATAAAGGTGTTTCATCATCGGACAATTATTTGATAATAATCTAATTTAATTGAAATAAAAATTTTATTAGAAATTTGCCTAGCAGCCTTACCTTTATTAGAACTCTCTTGAACTTTTTTAGAAAGATACAATAATCCATACTTTGGTGAATTTGTTTTCTTAGTCTTATGTCTAAACAAAGCTTTTTCAGCTCCAATTAGTTGAATAGTAGAAGAGGGTAGTTTTATCATCCTTTCAATTCCTCCAACAGAACAAATTAATTTAGCAAAAATAAATGGCTCTATTACCTCATAAGAATTAGGAAAATATTTTAAAATTAATTTTTTAATAATTCCTAAAACCCTCCCTTTCATAACTTTACCATTTACTAAAATAAAATCAGAATTTAAATCAGAAAAAAGAATATTACAAAAAGACTTTTCTTCATCATCTAAAATTAAACCTTCACTGAAAGAAAAATCATTTTTTAAAAAAAAGTATATCTCTTTTTTAGTTGAGTCTTCATAAGGATTAATTAAATAATACAAATCTTTAATTCTACCAAATAAACAACTATTTTCGTCTTTTCTTAAATCTTCCAAGACTCTTGTAAAAAAAATAATAAGGTTATCCTTAAGTATACTTTTCCTAACCTCATTTTTTGCTTCAATAATAAATTCATTCTGATTCATAAATTTAAATAAGAATAATAGTTTAAAGATTTAATCAAAAATAAATTTTTTTACTAATTCTAACACCTGATTTTTAGATTTAGGTAAAAAAGAAATAGAACCAGCATTTTTATGCCCACCACCACTAACAAAAGCATCAGGAAGTTGATTATTTAAATAAACAATTAATTCATGAATAGAAAAATTAGCATCAGTAGTTGCCCTAAATGTCATTGCAGTATTCATTACACCTATAGAAATTAATTTATTTAGATTTTTATTATACTGTAAATCATCATGTAATAACCCTACAGCTCTACCAGGTTTAGGAAAAAAACCAAATCCAGGAAAAGATTCTTCTATATGAATTAATTGAAGTGTTAATCCATCTCTCTCTTCAAGAATCGCGCTACTTTTACCAATCAATAATCCTTTTCTATCTAATTCTTTAATATAAGGAGATAGCAATTTTATTAGTTCTTTTTGTTTATCTCTAGGTTCACCAAATAAAACTTCAATATATTCTCTTGCTTCCATAAATCTAATTTTAGACGACACATATTCAATAACAAGACCTATTTCACTAAGTAGTTCCTTTGTATATCCTTCCTTTTCAGCGATTTTAAGATATTTATCTATTGCCTGAGGATTTTCAATAAATATTTTGTCTGCCAAACCAGCCATTGCAGGGATTTGACTAATATTTGTTACTTTTTTATTAATAAATCTTGCAATTTCTGCACAAAGCATTCCAGCACTAAAACTTGAACCTGACTCATTAACTAGATAAGGATTAATGTGAACCAAGACCTCATCACTTATTACATCTTTGTTAAAAGCATGATGATCAATTACAATAAAATCACATCCATGAATTTTTCCTTGTTTTATACCCATTAGATCTTCTTCTCCAGAGCCATTATCTACTATAATTATTAGTGGCATTTTATCAGAAAACTTTGCAACATTTCTTAAAGAAAGAGCAGTATCTCTAATAGAATCGTCTATCTCATAAAATGGAGCAGCACAAGGAGCTCGAGTAAAATATTCCCAAGCAGCTTTAGGATTTAAATGCTGTCTTTCAATAAGAGGTAAAATTGCCCTTTCTAATGAAAAACCTGCACAATATCCATCTGTATCATTATGATGTCTTACAATTATTGGTCTATTACTCAATATTGCAAATCTTATTTCTAATGCAGCTTTTAAAAAAAAGGGTTTTAATTTATCTAGGATTCTAGAATCTATTAAAAAATCAACTTCTTCAACAGATGCTCTTTTCTTCAATCTCTCATTTAATTTTTTTTTAAATTCTTCTGAATCTTTTTGTGTTTTAACAAAAATTTTTATTATTTCTCCTTCAATAGAACCATTAAATTCTTCTATTTGTGCTATTGCTTTAACACAATCACCTTCATTTATTTGAGAAAAGGCTCTAACACCTGGAGAAACAAATCCCTTCAAAGAAAAATTTCCTGTTCCATCTGTTATCTCAAATATGGTTGGTCCACTAGTTTGAATAACTTTCTCTACAATACCATTTAAACAAACAGTTTTCTTAAAATAGCTAGAATCTATTTCTTGAATTAAAATTTCTTTTGAAAAAGAATTGTTATGTTTGTTATTTACACTTTTTTTTACCATTTTTAAGAATATAATAATATTATTAAATCAAAATAGAACAGTATAAAAAATCAATACGCCAATTAAAAAAAATTTAAAATTAAGGCTATTAGTAGTTGCATGCTGAATAAATCGCAAAAAGCTCAATACTTACACATCAACTCTATCAACGCAGTCTTTTACTGCGGCCTTAGTTGTTTCGTTTTGCGGCTCGCTTCGTGCTTAGATGCTTTCAGCGCTTATCGATTAGTGCGTAGCTGCCCAGCCTGCTCATAACAACTGGTAGACCAGAGGCACCGAATCTCCGTTCCTCTCGTACTAGAAGATCCTTCCACTCAAACAACAACACGCCAAGTAGATATCATACAAACTGTCTCACGACGTTCTTAACCCAGCTAACGATCCCTTTTAATGCGTGAACTCCGACACCCTTGGATGCTTATGCACATCCAGGATAGGAAAAGCCGACAGCGATGTACCAAACCGCCCCGTCAATGTGAACTATCAGGGGCGACAAGCCTGTTATCCTTGAAGTACCTTTTCTGACATTTACTTGACCCATTAAAAATCATAGTAAGTTCGTTAAGCCCAGCTTTCACTCCTGCTTTCTTTGCTTGTCAAAAAGCAGTCAGACAAACTTTTGCCTTTACACTCTACTCTAGATTTCCGACCTAGATGAGTTTGTCTTTGGGCCCCACAGATACATTTTCTGCGGGGTGCCGCCCCAGCCAAACTACCCGCCAACCGCTGTTCCAAAAAAGGTTAGTGGATTTACTAAAAATGAGTGGTGTTACACTTTTGCTCCATTTAAGCCGAAACTTAAACATCGACGCTCCCACTTACTCTAAGCATCTATAATAAATTCACAACGGCAGGTTGTAGTAAAGGTTTACAAGGTCTTCGCTTCCCACTTGGCGATACCGGCCTGTTCACCGGTGAGAGATTTCAGAAGCACCGAGTTAGGGACAGTGACAACATCGTTAAGCCATTCATGCACGTCGCCATTCAGACGACAAGGCATTACGCTACCTTAAGAGCCTCATAGTTAGGCCCGCCGTTTGATGGGCTTTCCACCTATTGGAATAGGCATTTAGACACCACCACTGGGCAGACTTCACCAAGCATACGTGTCCTTTCGGAACTGCGCTTAGCTATGTTTTTGGTAAACAGTCGTGCCATCCTTGTTACTGCGATCTACTCCCCCCTATAATGAATCATAGAAAAGAATAGACATCCCTTCTACCGAAGATACGGGACTATTTATGCCGAATTCCCTTAACTCGTTTAAACTTTCATGTCTTAGCCTTTTAAGCTTGGGTACCAGTGTAAGTTCTTGGTACGGCTAAAAAACTTTCTATTCTTTAGACTTTTCACAGGCTCCTGGAATCAACAGACGAAGAGATAATTCATTTGCTTCTCATGATTACCATCCACAAATTTCTTATTCTCAATACCTCTCAGTATTCTATCTATCCGAAAGCAATTCTAAAGACTTAGCAAAAATTTTCTAGTACAGGAATATTAACCTGTTATCCGTCGTCATATTCAGTTAAGATATGACTTAGGTGCCGACTAACCCTTGGTTATTTGATAGTGCCAAGGAAACCGTACCCTTTCGACATCTTCCGGTTCTAAGGAAGATTTGTTCCTACTCACACCAGGATAAGCATTATTAATCGCTCCAACCCAATTTACATTAAATCTTCTACGCAATTAATACGCCTGCTTACCATAACATCTATCTAGATGTATCTAAAGTATCGGTGATTTGCTTATAGCCCCGTCCATTTTCGGCGCTTTTATTCTCAATAGGTGAGCTGTTACGCTTTCTTTAAAGGGTGGCGGCTTCTAGACCTACCTCCCTACTGTCTCAGAATAAAAACTACCTTCGTTACACTTAGCAAACACTTTGGGACCTTAACTTTAGGCTCCCTTGTTCGGGTTTCGTAATTGCATCTTACATGCAATCGCTGTTTCCGGCACTATGCAGTTTACAGGTTCTGAGTTAGAAAGAATTCCGTAAGCTTTTGCCCCTGCAAATTCTATCTGTAACTTTACCCCATAAACAAACTATACCGGACTATACCAAGGCATATTTCAGCAGGAACCAGCTATCGCCAGATTAGAGAGGCTTTTCACCCCTACTCCCAAGTCATCCGAGTGCATGCACACAACAACGGTTCGGTCCTCCATTTCCCTTTCAAGAAACTTCAACCTGCTCAGGAGTAGATCATCTGGCTTCAGGTCTAATCCTTGTGACTAACGCGCTTTCACACTTGCTTTCGCTACGACTCCATTTCTTAATCTCGCCACAAAAATTAACTCCCTGGCCTGTTCTTCAAAACGTACGATACAACCCCAAAATGAGGCAGTATCACTCTTGTAACTGTTAGATTTCAAGTCTTTTAACCCTCTTGTGAGAGTACTTTTCAGCTTTCCCTCGCGGTACTAGTACGCTATCGGACTTAGATTACTATTTAGGGTTAGCAGTTAATTCTGCCATATTCAAGCACCTAATCCAAGGTACCCTACTCTTTCAAAGTCAGACATATTAACTTAATCTACGGGACTATCACCCTCTAAGGTGTTTCTTTCCAGAAAACTTTAACTCATTAACTTAGTCTTTATACTTCACCACATCTCTTAATTCGTTTCCAAACAAGATTCAGTTTGCCCTAATTCCTTTTCGCTCTCTGCTAATAAGGAAATCATTAATTATTTTCTTTTCCTACCGGTACTAAGATGTTTCAATTCCCGGCGTTTCTCTACCTTTCGGTATATTCAGATGAATATGTTTCACATTCGGAAATCTTTGGTTCAATGGTCGCATGCACCTCGCCAAAGCATATCGCAGCTTGCCACGTCCTTCATCAAAATCTAAGCCAAGCTATCCCTCTAACAGCTTAAGTAGGATTTAAATCTTCTTTACTTGCCAGTATCGATTTTTTATACTGTTCTCATTGACTATAACTTTTGATTTCTTAATTTTTCATCTTTGACAAAAAATTTTAGTCTCAAACTCCCCAAACAAAAAATTTTGCTCGGTTCATCATTTTGTTTAGGTTTTGTAAACCTAAATGGACCTGCCGTGAGTTGAACACGGGTCTCCTCGGTGCAAGCGAGGTATTCTACCATTAGACTACAGGCCCAAAACAATATGAAAATTAAACTTCCTTTATTTATAAATTAAAGCTAGAATGGCCAGTAATTATAATAGATAAGCTTAATTAAAATTTATAGGAGGTGATCCATCTGCAGGTTCCCCTACAGATACCTTGTGACGACTTGCGCTACCTTGTCATAATAAGAATCTTCCTCAAATAGGCTTCTTCCAACCATAACTCGGTTGCGATGACGGGCGGTGTGTGCAAGAGACAGGGACATATTCACCGGACTATGCTAAAATCCGATTACTACGAATTCCAGCGTCACGAGGGTGGGTTGCAACCCTCGATCTGAACTGAGATAAGTTTTAGGGGATTAGCTTCTCTTCTCAGAGTTGCATCTCATTGAACATACCATTGCCGCGCGCGTGTAGCCCAGGGGATTAGGGACGTACTCACCTAACGTAGCCCGCACCTTCCTCCTTGTTACCAAGGCAGTCTCAATAATGTACCCATTTCTGTAGTAATTATTAACACGGGTCTCGCCTGTTACCTGATTTAACAGGTCATTTCACAACACAGGCTGACGTTGGCCATGCATCTCCGCTCAGCGTGTCAGGTAAGCCCTTTAGACTGACCTTCATCCTGCTGTCGCTCCTGGTGAGGTTCACGGTGTAGAATCTAATTAAACCGCACGCGTCACTCGTTGTATGTCTCCCCGCCAATTCCTTTAAGTTTCGACCTTGCGACTATACTTCCCAGGTAGTTCACTCTACAGCTTCCCTTCAGCACCGAATCCTCTCGAAGAGGGCCCGATGTTTAGTGAACAGTGTTTACTGCCAGGACTACACGGGTATCTAATCCGTTTTGCGCCCCTGGCCTTCATCCCTCACTGTCAGATCCGTCCTCGTAAGGTGCCTTCGCTAATTGTTAGTCCAACCAAGATTAACATATTTAACCATTACCTTGATTGTACTCCTTACGTCTACCGGTCTCTAGCTTATCAGTATCCCCTGCAAGCCCCACGCTTGAGACGTAGGATTTCACAAGAGACTTAATAAACAAGCTACGGATGTTTTAGACCCAATAAAGTTGGATGCAACTTGAACTGCCGGTATTACCGCGGCGGCTGGCACCGGTCTTTCCCAGTCCTTATTCTTTCTGATTTTTACACAGAAAAAAAGCTTATCATTGATAAGCACTTTGGCTCACTTTATCACACTTTCGTGCATTGTAAAAGATTCGCAGCTGCTGCACTCCGTAGAGCTAGGAATAGTGTCTCAGATTCCTTCTCGGGGCGACTCCGCTAAGAGCCCCTACTGATCATCGCCTTGGTAGGCAGTTACCCCACCAACAAGCTAATCAGCCGCAGTCTCACCCTTGGGCCTATACGTTTAAAAGTAAGAGCATTCCAGCACCAAACTCCTATAAAGTATTAGCCACAGTTTCCCGTGGTTATCCTTTACCCAAGGACAGATTAACTACGTGTTACTGAGCAGTTCGCTTTCCTTTTAGAGATTCCAAAAGAAATAACTTGCATGCCTAAGTCCAAGCCAAATAGCAGCATCCTCCAGCAGGATCAACTGGAATTATCCGAGTTAAATCCTCACTCGTTTTCAAACGGTTAAAAGGTTAAAACCATTCAAAATTTGCCATATCATTTATTGAGATGTTTAATCCAAACAAGAATTAAAAAGGTCTATCCTTGACTATTAAGACATAACTAAAACTGGCCATCCTCACACCAAAAAAGATTTGGCACTCATTCTAGCTTCAAAAATATAACTTGAAGCTTTGGATATTATCTCCAAAGTTTTCATATGTAAATTTATTGACAAAATAATGTTTATAAACCTTACTATTATTAATTATTAAATTAAAACTTTATAAGATAAACTTATAAATTAGAAAATTTTACTAAATTAACCCAATGGCAAGAATTATTGTTATAAACTCTGGAAAAGGAGGTGTAGGCAAAACAACTACTGCAATAAATTTAGGAGCTTCACTAAATAAATTAAATAAACAAACAGTAATTGTCGATGCAAATTTAAATACCCCTAACATTGGAATTCATTTAGGAGCACCAATTGTTCCAATAACATTAAATCATGTACTAAAAGGCAAGGCACAAATAGAAGATGCAATATATGAGCATTATTCTGGAACTAAAATAATTCCATCTTCATTATCTGTAAAAGAATTAACAAAATTTAATACAAAAAAAATCCCAGAAATAGCTCAAAAATTAAAAGAAAAATTTGACTTTGTGATTTTTGATTCTGCAGCTGGTTTTGGGGAAGAAGTAATGGCTGTAATAGAAGCTAGTGAAGAAATTATTGTCGTAACAAATCCAGAAATGCCTGCTGTTACTGATGCATTAAAGGCAGTTAAAGTTGCAAGAGAGAAAAATAAAAATGTAACAGGAATAATTATTACAAGACATAAAAATGCTAAATATGAAATGCCCTTATCGTCAATAAAATCAATGTTAGAAACGCCAGTTATTGGAGTAATTCCAGAAGATAAATCAGTAAAAGAAGCATTAACAAAAAAAGATGCAGTTATTCATACACACCCAAGAAGCAAAGTCTCAAAAAAATATATTGAAATTGCAAGAAAGATATTAGGAGAATCTTCAGAAGAAAAACAAGGGTTTTGGAGAGGTATTTTTAAATAATTCTAAAACTAATAACAACCCTTAAAAATCAAAACATATATTATACCTCATGAAAGAAGAGGATAAACCTACAATTGAATTAGATTTTAAAGAAAAAACCTCAATAATAACAAATTCTACAGCTCAAGAAATTGAAAATGAATTTGAAGAACACGAAAAAAAATCAGAGGAATTAGTTGAAGCATCTTTATTTGTTGCAGGGAAATTTATGGACTTAAATGAACTAACAATGCTAACAGGATTGAATCATTTATTATTAAGTAAGATTCTAAATAACCTTAAAAGAAAATATTCTAATGGAGCAATAAGGGTTATTTCTATAAATAATAGTTGGAAAATGGATGTATCAAAAGAATATAATTATCTGATTAACAAATTAGCTACAGGAAATGTAGAATTTACAAAAGCAGAACAAGAAACTCTTGCGATAATAGCATATAAACAACCTGTAAAACAATCAGTTGTAATTAACATTAGAGGAAATAAATCATACGACCATATAAAGAAATTTAGAGAATTAGGATTAGTAAATGCAAAACCTTATGGGCGTACATTAATTTTAGAATTATCAAATGAATTTTATGAATATTTTAGTTTACACAACAAAAAGAATAATTAATCCAATTCATTAAAAACCTTAGTCCCATAAGGAGAATGACCGAATTGAACTATCAAATCATAATCTACATCTGGGATATCACAAGCCCCAAAACAACTGCCTAACCAAATTGCAAAATCAACATTATTACATTTCTCCCTCAAATAATCATAAATAAAAGTAGAATATTGTTTCAAACCATCTGGAAACTGTAATAAAACAGACTTATAATTTTTGGACAAAATTTTGCTAGCTATCCCATTTAAATCAAATTCATATTTCTCTCTTAAATCTTCTAACAAAACCATAATAAATATAAAATTGGTAATTTTAAAAATTTATCTCTAAATGTTTTTAAAAGATGAAAATTTAGAATTTCAAAAATATTTTTATCTTTCTTCTTTTCATTTATTATAAGAATAAAATCCTCGTGGTATCTTTTTATTTCAAAGATAGTTTTACAATTTCCTTTAATATGTTTAAATAAAATTCTACTCTTAGATATTTTTTCATTCAAAACGTTTTTAATGTCTTTTTCACCCATTTTATTTATGGCAAATATAATCCCTCAGCGTATCCGTCAACCGATTGTGACAGTTGCAGGCCATGTTGATCATGGAAAAACAAGTTTACTAGATAGAATTAGGAGTACCTCTATTCAAGAAAAAGAAGCAGGAGGAATAACCCAAAAAATTTCGTTTACAACATTACCTAAAGAAATAATCCAGAAAAGAACAAAAGATATTTTAACAAAATTTAACATCCCCTTAGAAATACCAGGTTTACTGTTTATTGATACACCAGGCCATGCAGCATTTACAAATTTAAGAAAAAGAGGAGGCTCTTTAGCTGATATTGCTATATTAGTTATTGATATTAACGACGGAATAAAACCACAAACAGCAGAGGTATTACAACTTTTAAAGGCAAATAAAACTCCATTTATTATCGCACTAAATAAAATTGATAATATCTCAGGATGGCAAACATCAAAATCACTTAATTCACATGAATCAATCCAAAACCAAGCAACAAGGGTCAAAGAAGAATTTGAAGAAAAGTATTATACACTAATTGGTTCTCTAAATTCATATGAATTAAATCCTGAATTATACTTTAAAATAAAAGATTTTACTAAAAATATAGCTATAATCCCTTGTTCAGCAAAAACAGGCGAAGGAATAAACGAAATTCTCGCAATGATAATAGCCTTATCTCAAAAATACTTAACAAAACAAATAAGTGTGTCAAATATAGGAAAAGGCGTGATATTAGAAGTAAAAAAAGACAAATCAATCAATTATTTAGAATGTATATTATACGATGGAATACTAACAAATAAAGATGAAATTGCAATTGCCTCATTTGATAAAACAGTTACGTCTAAAATAAGAAATATCCAGGAAGCACTTCCATTAAATAGAGGTTATCAAACAGTAGATCAAATAAAAGCAGCATCAGGAATTAAACTACAACTAGCATCTAAAGAAGATATACTACCAGGAATGCCTTTTCAAGTAATAGATAATAATTTAGAAGAAATTGAAGAACAATTCAAAAAAGAAGTATCTTATAAAATTGAAAATAATCCTAAAGGCATTTTAATTAAAGCAGATTCACTTGGTAGTTTAGAAGCATTAATAGTTCTATTAAAAGAAAAAAATATTAAAATAATAAAAGCAGACATTGGATCAATCACTAAAAAAGATATTTATTTTGCTAACTCATTACCTGAAGAAGATAAAGCAATAATAGGATTTAACATTGGACTTAGTGAAGATATTGAAGATTTAGATGAAATCAAAAAAATAAAAATTTTAACAAATGAAGTTGTCTATAAATTAATAGATGACTTTCAAGAATGGAAAATTGAAAAACAAAAAGAAATTGAAAGAAGAAAATTATCAAAATTACCTACAATATGCGAGTTTACAATTTTAGATTTTGTATTTAGAAATTCTAATCCAGCAGTTTTTGGTGTAAAAGTAGAAGGCGGTATACTAAAAAAAGAATTGAATTTTATTAATTCAGAAAATGAAAGAATAGGACATGTTAAAGAGATACAACATGAAAAAAAATCAGTTCAAGAAGCAACAATTAATCAAGAAGTTGCAATTTCAATGCCAGGAGTCAATTTTGAAAGACAATTAAACATTGGAGAAAAACTATATACTAATTTAGGCGAAACTCAGTTTAGAGAGTTTAAACAAAATAGAGAATTATTAACCAACGATGAAAAACAAGTGCTACAAAAAATCGCCCAAATAAAAAGGAAAAAACAAGAAACTTGGGGAATTTAAAATTAAAATAAATTTATTATTCTAATGAAAAAAACAAAATATGATTCATATCTCAAGAACAACTTGCCCTTAGGATGTAAATATTGTTTAAGTGGAGAAAAATTAGTTTTATTTATTACAGGAAAATGCTCTCGTTCATGTTGGTATTGCTCTCTAAGTGAAAACAGAAAAAAAGAAGAAAAAACATATGCAAATGAAAGACCTTGTAAAAATATAAAAGATGTTATTTTAGAAGTTAAAGAAAATAATGCTAAAGGCGCAGGAATAACTGGAGGAGATCCATTAGTAAGCTATAATAAAACATTAAACTATGCTAAAACATTAAAAAAAGAATTTGGAAAAAATTTTCATATACATATTTATTTACCATTAAATTTAGTAACAACTAAAAAAATTAAAGAATTATCAAAATATATAGATGAATTTAGATTCCATCCTTCTTTTTTAATTAGCTCAGAAAACAAAGAACAAGAAAAACAAAAAATTAAAGAAATTTCAGGAATTTTAACAAAAAAGAAAGTAGGATTAGAATTACCATTAATCCCTCAAGAAAAAAGAAAGATTTTAAATTACATTAAAGATTTAGAAGAATATATCTCATTTGTAAATTTAAATGAATTTGAAATCTCTGAAACTAATTTTGATATTATAACAAAAAAATATAAATTAAATAAAGATACTTATACAATTTCAAAATCAAAAAAATCAGGTATCTGGATTATAAAAAAACTAAAAAAATCAAAGTTAAATGTTCATCTATGCACTGCTAAAACAAAAGATGCTCACCAATATAAAAATAGATTAAAAAAACATAATATATTACCATATGGACATAAAACAGATGAAGGCACTGTAATTTATTTTTGTGTATATGATAAAGAATTAAATGAATTAGAAAATAAAATAAGAAAAATAACTCAAAATTATTATTTAGATAAAGAAAAAAATAGAATGATAATTAAGATGCAAGATGTTAAACAGGTTTATGATAAAACAAAACTAAAAATTGCTAGAGTAGAAGAGCCACCAACATATAATTCAGATTATTTAGAATTCTCGTATATTGATGAATAAAACTTAAAGATTAATCATTAACGCGAAAATTAATTTAATTTTTTGAAAACTTCACCCAAATCAGTATCAGGTTCTTTTGCTTCCCCAAAATCAAATTCATTTGGACTAGAAGCCATTCCATGAGATTTTTTATAAATATCATAAACCCTATATAGCCAACTTCCAGCAGTATTAATTGCTTCAACCCTCGCTTGCTTTTCAACCCAATTATCAGTTTTAATATCCTTTAAGTCATTTACTTGTTTTTTGCTTTTAACTATTCTTTTCTTAGAATTAAATAACCCAAATAAAGCACTAAAAGGATTTATATCATTAGATTTATCCTCTTTTTTTGACTCTTCTTTTTTTTCACTTTTCTTATCATTTTTTAAGAATTCTTCTAAATCTCCTTTTAATTCATCTAAAGCTTCTTTAGCCATATCACTATTAAAATCTAAAATTTCGTCAAATTCTTTTTTCTCTAATTCTTTTTCTATAAACCCTAATTCTTCACTATTTAGTGCATATGAATTTAATACTAAATCAACTCTACCCCCGTATGCAGGAACATAATCACCTTTTTGATTTACCCTTTGCATAACATGTCCTCTAAATCTAAAATCAATAACTAAACAAGCATAATAATCTCTATTCAATTTATAATCGCTAACCTTTCCAGGAAGAGAAACCTTTTTTTTACAAAATAAAGTTAACTCAAATAAACTTGTAGAAAAAGCATTTACTAAAGCTGCGTCGCTTTCAAAACCCTTTTGCCTTAATTCTTCAGCAGCTTTAAGATATGGTTTCATCCAAGAAGAATATAATTTAATTGTTTCTACTTGACTCTTTAAATAACTCTTCTCAATATTGTATCTTTTAGTTAATTCCTGATAAGAGACATCTTTCCAATGTAAAAATTCTTGAAGCCTTGGTTTTAATACTCTCGCAACAGTATCGTTAATAATACCATCTTCAGGATCAGACATTTTTTCAAGATCCTCTAAAGAATTAGCAATCATAAATGCTTCTCTTAAAGTAGTATACCCTAATTCAGCTGTCATTTGGTGAATTGAACCTCTTCCCCTTTTTTGCAAATCTACACTATCAAGCCAAATTTGTTTCAATGCCAAATCCCCTGATTCTTTTATTTTAGAATCCTTTGAATTCGCATCTTCATAATGTTGAAGTCTCTGTCTAAAATCTTTTAAGTCGTAAATTAAATTTAGTGAAGATTTAATAACTTGATTTAAACCACCTAAAATTTTCATTCCCTCCTCTTGCATCTTAGTAACTCTTTGTCCCATATCACTAAAATGGCCACTTCCAGGACTACTCATAAAATTATCTGTAATTTTTTTTACTTGAAAAGCCCCATTTAAAAAATCCAAAATCCAATAATAAATTGGTTCTAATTGATTCTGAGGTGAATCATAAACTATCTTATAAGATGCAGTCGATTTAAAATTATTACCGTCAGACATATTCATAGATTTTAAATCATTCATTAAATGAGATTTTGTCATAATTTCTTCTATCACCTTTTTTATATCAGCCATTAAAAAATAAAGAATTCCAATTATTTAAAGCTTAACCCAAAATCCTTAAATAATAATAATACCTTAATAATTAATGATATTCAACAGAAGAAAAAAAATGATTGATATTGGTGAGCTACAAAAACAAGGAAAAATTAGACCACCGCAAGAAACACAAACAGAAATCCCAACAAACAAAGATGGCTTTATTGAGATAAATACTCAAACAAAAGAGAAGAAAAGTGAAGTAAATTTTTTTGGATTTATGGATGAAGAAGATACCAATAATAAAACAAATTCAGAATATTATTCTAAAAGAGAAATAGATTCAAAAATCCAAAAATTAGATAATTTAATCTACAAATTAGAACAAAGAATTGAATTAATAGAAAGAAAATTACATGTTAATGAATTTTAGAACTCAAAATCCTATAAGCAATTTCAATGTTTCTGCAATTTTTTTCATAAGTATTACCTTTTTTAGTTTCAAGCTCTAAGAAAATCTCTCTAGCTCTCTCTATTTTATTCATTATTACTCCAAAAATTTAATTTTGATAAAATCATTTTTTTACCTTTACTCCCATATTTTCTAGATAAGATATTAAAGCTCTATCAACAAAATTTTTTTTAGATGGAAATTCTGAACGATTTTTTTTATTCTTACTAACAAACAAATCTATTTCATTTAACAACCACTTACTAACTTTTACTGTAGCCTCATCATTAGTAACCATTAGTAAACAAAAAGTTACTTGAAGTATATAAACTTTTTGATAAGATAAGAGTCACTAGTTAAATTTTTAAATTAAAAGAATATAATTTATTTATGCTCTCGTAGTCTAGAGGCCAAGGATATCGCCCTCTCAAGTTGTTGCAAGACACTTTCGATGAGAAAGCTCTTCCCTTGTTTCACCTTTGAAACACAACTCTCTCCCACAAGGTGAGAAAAAATCTTTCCGAAGAATTTTTGCGGAGAACGGCGGTGACCCGGGTTCAAATCCCGGCGGGAGCATTTCCTAATTAATCTAAAAAATATTTTATTTTATCATCTCGAGATAATTTTTTTATCATACATTCTACCTTAAAAGCATCAGATTTATTTTCACAAGGTTTTATATAAAGCAATTTTTTAAATCCTTTTTGTCTAACATATTTACTCCCCTTTCCAGATGCATGAGCATTCATACGAGAATCAACATCATTACTAACACCAGTGTAATAAGAACCATCACAACATTCCAAGATATAAACACACCACATTTTTTCATTGAACATAAAAATAAAACAAAAGAATAGTATAAAAATTATTTCTTTATTTCAAACTTCTTACCAAAACCATTAAAAACATTTATTCGTAATTTAATTTATGGAAAATTCAATTAACATTGATAATGAAAAATTAGTAAAAGAATTTGGAGCAAAAAGAATCTCACAAATAAAAAACCTACCTAAATTTTATACCTTTGATAAAGGATTAATTTATTCACATAGAGATTTTGATAAATTCTTAGATAGATTAAAAAAAGGAGAAAAAAGTGCAATTGTGTCAGGGGTTAATGCTTCAGGAACATTACATCTTGGGCACAAAGTTGTATTTGACACTAATCTTTTTTTTCAAAGAGAATATAATATTCCCGTATTTATACCAATATCAGATGATGAAAGCTTTGTAGCAGGAAAAGTGCAAACACAAGAACAAGCAAAAGAATATGCATTAGAATTGGCAAAGGAAATGTTAGCATATGGCTTTGACCCAGAAAAAACATTTTTCATAATAGATAATATCTATACTAACATTTACAATTTAGCATTCAAAATGAGCAAAAAAATAAATTACTCTGAAATTAAAGCAACATATGGTTATAGCCCACAAACCAATATTGGATTACATTTTTATCCTGCAGTACAAGCAGCCCATGTTTTATATCCTCAAGAAATATTAAAAATAAAAAATGTTTTAGTCCCAATTGGTCCAGATGAAGATGCACACTTAAGAATAGCTAGAGATATTGCCCAAAGGTTAAATATCCCAAAACCTTCAGTGTTACACCTAAGATTTATTGAAGGTCTCGACAGAAAAAAAGCATCAAAATCAAAAAATAATACTATATTCCTAAAAGACACTGAAAAACAAATAATCAAAAAGTGTAATAGTGCATTTTCAGGAGGACAAGACACAATTGAATTACATAAAAAATTAGGAGGAAATCCAGACATTGATATGGCTTGTCAATATTTAAAAAATTATTATTATAATAAAGAGCAGACAAAAGAATTATTTGAAAAGTATAAGAAAGGAGAATTACTAAGCAGAGACATAAAAAGATTGTTATCACAAGAAATAATAAAAGAACTAAAACTATTTCAAGGAAATATTAAGAAAGTAAATCCAAAAGTTCTAGACAAATGTATCTTAAAAAATAGTTAACTATAAATTTTTAATTTTCTTTTGAAATTTTTTAATGCTCTTATATTCTTCTTTATCTTCAGGAGGTATACTATCCCTTTTAAAACTTAAATTTTTAAAATTAGGCTTTAAATTAATCAAAAGACCTTTTTTTCTCAATTTTTTAATCAAAATTAATAAAGACAATAAGAAAATAATACCAATCAAAATATCAAAAATAAGAGCCAAAGTTTTATTAACATTTTTAAAAAGAGTAAATTCTATTTCACCAGAATCTTTCTGATTATTTAAATTATCATTAATATAATTTTCAACAATAAGATTAATTTGGTCAGTATTTTTAATCTCACTTAAAATAAATATAAAATCATATTCATCATCACCATTTAAATCTAAATTAAAAATTTTTCCTTCTTCTAAATCAATATTTAAAAGTAAATCTTCAAAAAATAAAGAAGCAATCTTCTTTTCACTATCAATATTAACTAAAAAGAAAGAATATTGTTGAAAGTTAAAACTTAAATGATAAACTTCATCAAAAGAAATTAAATTATCTCCAATATTAATTAAATCAAATGATGCTCCTTCTAAACTTCTCTCAAGTGATTGAGTAGTTATATTCATTAAACTATCATCTTCACCTAAAATGGTATCATTTAATTCTTCTATAATTTGTTCTTTACATTTGCTTAAAGAATCATAATCATTGTCAGTTAGTTCGTCATAATAAAGATAAACTGAGGAGCAACTATTATTTTCAAACCTATAATATTTCTTAGGAACTTCTTCAGCAAGGGCATTACCAAAGATACCATATTCACTAAGATGAGTTATATTAGCCCAAATATAATTATAAGTTTCATTAACATAACTATTTTGAATTAACTCCCAGATTTTTAAACTCTCATTATAATAATAAAGCTTTAGAGTACTCTTATTAATATTATCTGGTAAGTCATCTTTAGAATAATTTAAAGTTATAATTGCCCATTCCAAATTTTCATTAAAATTTTCGTCTGTTTCAATAACAATAGACTTCACCGCTAATTTATCATCCAAATCATTCATTTCAGTTTTACTTTTAGAAGTAAGGGAAAAATTTGTAGAAAAATTAGAAATAAGAGACAAATTTAATGTCAAATTTATATCACTAAGCTCAATCAAATTCATTGAAGAGTTATTTAATAGAACATTCTCATTTTTATAAAAGAATACAAAAAATTTAATAGATGTAGTTCTATTACCTTTTGTTACTAAATCTAAATCAAAATTGTATAATTGAGGTTTTAGTTCACTTTTATTCAGACAAATAATATAATTCTTAGGAGAAACTTCACAATCAAAAATTTCAGGTTCTGAAACAACTAATCTGTCTACAATTCCAAAAGTCAGAATATCATCTATTAAAATTGAAGAATTAAAAGAATAATTAAAATCATCAACTAAAGAAAATTCAGGCTCTAGCTTAAATCTATTTACTTCTAAACCATCAACGTCAAAAATTAAAGTAAAGTAATATTTTTCATTATTTAATGGATTATCACTATCCGTACAAGATAATTCAAACTCATGAGGAATATTAAATAAAACTTTTTCAAAAAAATCATGGACCTCTCCAATGTCTTTAATATTACCATTAAAACCACTAATTAAAAAGAAGTCTTCTGATTCAATTTTATTGGAGATGTTATAAATTAAGTCCTGTATTAAATCAGAATTAAGTGAACTGCTACTTTCAAAAAAGTCATAGATATTTAGTGAATTATTCAAAGTATCTTGATTAAAAGAATAAACTAAGTCAGAGTTAATTGTTTCATTAAATAAATCAAAGTATAATGATTTAATTAATTCTTCAAAATCCAAGTCCCTTAAATAACAACTAGAAAGATTACTTGTAGTATACCTTAAAATAACATCAGAATCTAAATCTAAAATTAAATCTCCATCATTAAAACTAGAGTCAGATACAACTATTTCAAAATAAGAATCTCCTTCTTCAAAAAAATTAATAGAAAAGCCAGTGTAATTAATTCCTATAATCAAAAAAATTAAAAACAAAGCAACAAATGATAATAACATCACATCATTTTTTCTCATTAAAATAGATATTGAAAATAGTATATAAATATTATTCTTTTATTTTTTTCTATTCAATGAGTTAACTTTTTTCCTAATCAAGAAAAATACAATTAGTAATATAATTAAAATGAAAACAAATAAAATTAATGAATATAAATTAAATGAACCCTGCTCTTCTAAATTTGAGAAAACTAAGCCCTGGAAATTAAAATCAAAAAAAACTAAAGAACTTATTAATAATACAACTAAAAAAATCATACTTAAATCCAAATATCTATCGTGATTCATAAAAATATCAGTAAATTAGGATATTTAAATTTATTCAATATACAATCCAGGCATCATTGGCTTTGCTTTCTTTGCCATATTCTTTGGATCATATTTATCAACGTCTTTTACAGAATAGATTTTAACATCAAAACCTAATTTTTCTTTAAAGTATTCTATATTTAATTTTTCTACTTCTGAAGGTAAAACATATAAATAAACACAACTAATTTTTTGGGATTCTTTTAATTTGGAAATAATCCTAAATATATTATTAAAAACTTTTTCATTTAAATCAATCTTTTTATTTTTGTTTAATTCCTCGATATTAAATTTCGGCCAATCAGAATTTGAAATAAATTTTTTATTGCCTAATTTTTCCCAAAGTTCTTCAGTTAAATGAGGACAAAAAGGATTTAATAATTTTAAATAATCTTCTAAAATCTTTTTTGGTAATTTAGAAACTTCACTTATTTCATTAAAAAAACCTCTTAATTCAATGATTACTTTTCTATATTCTAAATCATTCAAATAGTTAGTACAATCTTTAATTAACCTATTAAATTTAGAATTAAAAGTTAAGTTTTGATTATCTATTTCTATAGAATTATAAAAATTAAATAATTTATTTATGAACCTCATGCTACCAAGTATCCCTTTTTCACTCCAGTCAATATTTTTATCAGGAGAAGCTAAACCACATAAAAAAAATCTTGCAGTATCAATCCCATAAATATTTGAAACAACTTCTGGTAAAACTCCATTACCCTTGCTTTTACTCATTTTTTGACCATCTTCCCCATGAAGCATGCCTTGATGAAACAATCTTATTGCTGGTTCATCAAAATTTAGTAATCCTAAATCTCTTAAAAATTTAGTATAAAATCTGAAATAAATTAAATGCATACAAGCATGTTCTGCTCCACCAATGTATAAATCAATAGGGCACCAATAATCTACTTTATTTTTATCAAAAATATTTTTATTATTTTCCGGGTCACAATATCTTAAAAAATACCAACTAGAATTTACAAAAGTATCCATTGTATCTGTTTCCCTTTTTGCCAAGCCATTACACTTTGGACATTTTGTATTTATCCATTTACCATTTGTTTCAAGAGGATTTCCTTTTCCAAATTTAACTTCATGTGGTAGTTCAATAGGCAATTCATTCTCAGGAATAGGAACAACACCACATCTATCACAATAAACAACAGGAATAGGAGTTCCCCAATATCTCTGACGAGAAATCAACCAATCACGTAACCTAAAATTAACAACTTTTCTTGCTTCATTTTTTTCCTCTAACCATTTACTAATCTTTTCCTTTGCATCTTTACTTTCAATCCCATTAAAATTTCCTGAATTAATTAATACTCCATCAGAAGCATAAATCATTGTCTTCCCTGTTACTTGTCCAACAAGCCAAAAGTGATGCTTAAATGCTTCGCCAAAAACCTTTTCTAAATCTTTAGTTTTTGCCCAACAAGTCGCAAATTGCTCTAATTCTTCTTCATCAATTTTTTGTTTCTTTTCACTAGCAAGTTCTATGTAAAATGGAATAACATGTGTATAACGATTTTCATCTTTATGTGCTGCAAAATAAACATTATCCATATCTAAAGGCAACCTTTCAATTTTTTTAATATCAAAATAACCAGTTTCTTCAATAAGTTCACGTCTTGCTGCATCAAAAAAATCTTCACCTTCTTTAATTCCACCCTGAACTAAACATTGCCAACTAAATTTATTCCATTTCAAATACAAATATTTTTCTTCAGATGGATGTTTAACAACAAGCATAACACTATCACGATAAACTGTTTTTTTATCATTTCTTGGTTTATTTTTATCTTCGCTTTTGAAAACTGGAACAACAACTTGCTTAATTTCAATTCCATATTTTTTTGCAAATTCAAAATCTCTCATGTCGTGAGCCGGAACAGCCATTATCATACCTGAACCATAATCAGCTACAACAAAGTTACCTGCATAAACTGGAACTTTTTCTCCTGTTGCAGGATTAATAGCATAGCTCCCTGTAAAAATTCCTTCTTTATTTAATTCATCAACATCTTTCATTGATTTTTGTGAAACAGTTTTTATTTTTTTCAAGAATTCTTCAACTTTTTTCTTTTCAGACTTTGTAACTAACTCAAATAATCTCTCATGTTGAGCAGAAACAACCATAAATGTTACTCCAAAAATAGTATCAGGACGAGTTGTAAAAATAGGCCACTTTTTCCCATTTATTTCAAAATCAATTTCTGTTCCATAGCTCTTTCCAATCCAATTTTTTTGCATAACTTTTGTTTTTTCAGGCCAATCTAATTCATCTATCTTTTCGTACAATTCATCAGCATAATCTGTGATTTTCAAAAACCATTGTTTTAGATGCTTTATTTCAACTTTAGTTTCTTCATGTCTCCAACAATAACCATTTTCAACCTGTTCATTTGCCAAGACAGTATTACACTTAGGACACCAATTTACACTAGATTCTTTTTGATATGCAAGTCCTTTTTCAAGCATTTTTAAGAAAATCCATTGATCCCATTTATAATAATCAGGATTAGCACTTGATAAAACCCTATTCCAATCATAACTAATTCCTAATTGTTTTTGTTGTTTAATATAATTTTTAACAGATTTATCAGTATAATCTTTAGGATGTTCCCCTACTTGAATTGCTGCATTCTCAGCAGGTAAACCTAAAGCATCATAACCCATTGGATGTAAAACATTAAAACCTTGCATTAATTTAAACCGAGCAAAAACATCACCAATAGTATAATTCCAAACATGACCCATATGTAAACCACTAGCAGAAGGGTATGGAAACATCTCTAATAAATAAAATTTTTTCTTTTTATTATCTTCACTAACCTCAAAAATTTTTTCCTTTGCCCATCTCTCTTGCCATTTTTTTTCAATTGTTCTAAAATCTAAATCAGCCATATAAGATTACAAAAAACCTAATTTAAATAATTTAGCATAATGAATAGATTTAAAAAAAACAATCCAAAAGAAAGATTAATGAACAAAATTATAAATGAACTAAAAGAACATGCACCATTTACAGCAGTCGCAACAATTTTAGCTTTAATTGCTACATTTATACTAAGCCAATTCATCAGTTATAATTCATCAGAAAATATTTTTGATTCATTACATCTAGCCCATATTTTGTTTTCAGCATTTGCAACAACAACTGTATTTTACCATAATAAAAAATCAATTAAATCTGCAATACTAATTGGAATTACAGGCTCTATAATCATAGGATCACTAAGTGACGTATTTCTCCCAACTTTAGGAACTTTAATTTTTGGAATAAAAACTCACTTACATTTTCCATTAATTGAAAAACCGATTTTAGTTTTATTATCTTCATTAATAGGAGCAAATTTAGGTATACTAGTTAAAAAAACAAAATTACCACACACTTTCCATGTATTTATATCAATTTTTGCAAGCTTATTTTATCTAATTAGTTTTAGCAATATCAACACCTTAATAGATTACTTGATTTCAATAATAATTGTCTTTTTTTCAGTCTTAATACCCTGCTGTTTGAGCGACATAGTCTATCCAAATTTATTTATCAAGAAAACTAATTAGGACATTTAATATAAAACAGCCTACTTTCAGGAGCACTAGTATGGCAACGAACTATTTTTTCTTCTTCGAAGATTTTTCCTTCATAAATGTAATAATCAGAATCATTTTTTTTAAAAACCCTTAAATCATTTGATTCTTCTAAATTAACATAAACAACTTTCTCATTTGGATAAACAACTTCTTCTGCAGAATCAATATTATTATTTACAACTACACTTTCAAAGTCATCACCAGAATACATATTATAATATGCAAATACACTTGTAACTAATAAAAGTAAAACCAAAACAAACGAATATATTTTTTTCATAAATAAAATAGAGTTTTCTACTTTTTAAATGTTACTACAGAATAGTAACTTATCTAAACAATTTATCCCAAAAAAGACCCAAAAATAGTGCCCCAAACAAAACAACTGCTCCAATAAATATCATTAAAATAATATAAAATTTCTTTTGTTTGTCATCTTTAAAATCAAATATTTTTAATTTATTTTTCTTTTCTTTTTTATTAGAAGATTTATCATGATTTTTATCATCTTGAGGGGAATCAAAATTTGGTATCTGTCCATCATAATAAGCTCTTTGAGCAACCTTTAATAAAAATTGAGCATCATAACCTGCATTAACAAATGTTTGCATTGCATTTTGTAAGCTCTCTCCTCTTTCAACAGCATTAATCAAACCACCAATAATCTCCTCAGCCTCGCTACTTCTCAAATTAGAAATACTTTCATCATTACTCATAATCTTAAAATACCTCCATTTTCCATTAAATGAGCATTCTTTCCTTCTTTATATCCCATCTCTTTTAACAAACTAATCATAGGAGTTGTCTTATCAAATCCACCATGAGAGGGAATAACATGTTTTGGTCTAACAATATTTAAAATATCTCTTAAATCTTCTCTTCCAGCATGACCAGATACATGAACATCTCTAAAAATTCTTGGCTTATTCTTTTTTAACCTTACCTCCATTTTACTAAATTGCTCTTTATTAATTGGAGTTGGAATAACACTAGAAGAAAAAATAATATTATCACCCTGATTTATTCTAAAAGGTAAATCATTTCTACTAAATCTTTCTAAAATAGAACCTGGTTCTCCTTGGTGGCCTGTACAAACAACCATATATCTTTCTTTATTTTTATTTACCTTAACAAGAGTTTTTTCAACCTGCTTACTATATTTAGAAATTTTAACATCTTGTAAAAAAGGAGCAATCTTTGAATTAATAGCAGCTTTAGAATACTTATCCATACTCCTACCTAAAAGAATAATCTCTCTATCAATTTTTTTACTGAATTCTATAATACTTTTAAGTCTAGCTATATGAGAAGAAAATGTTGTAAAAATTATTCCATCCTTTTGATTTTGAATAGTCAATAAAACTTCTTCAAGTAATGATCTTGCTATTCTTTCACTTGGAGTTTTTCTTTCAGTACCCGAATATAAAGAATCAACAATAAAACATAAAACACCCTCTTCTGCAATCTCTTTTAAAACTTTATAATTTGGTTTTAACCCTAAAACAGGAGTATCATCAATTTTAAAGTCATTAGCATATAAAATTACACCTTTTTCAGTGTGAATTGCAATCATAACAGTTTGAGGAGTAGAATGAGTAATATTAATAAAATCAATTTTATATTTTTTGTTTTTACCTCGAACATAAAAAGATGTATTAGGATTTATAGAATAAATTTTATTTTTCAATGTTAATTTATTATCATCTAATAGACTCTTTAAAACATTAACTGTAAAAGGTGTTCCATAAATCGAAGCATTATATTTATCAGACATAAAAGGAATTGCTCCAACATGATCTAAATGAGCATGACCAATAAATTGCGCTCTTACTTTACTACGAATATTTGAAATAACAGAATCATCAGGAATAGCACCATTTTTTACTAAAACTTTTTCAGTCATAATTTTTTCTTTCTCTTGCATAGAAACAATTGCTGGCAAGAAAAGACCTTCATCAAAAATAAAAGCATCGTCTTCTAATTCTACAACAACCATATTTCTTCCAACTTCAGAAAAGCCACCCACAGTATGTATTTTCACCATCTTTAACTTAATTAAAATAAAAGCGAGAAGTATTTAAATTAATCGTAAAAAATAAAAAACATAAACCTTATAATTTAATATTACTAAAAGAAAGTATGAATAAAAAAAATAAATTTATCTTAATATTAAGTTTAGTTTCATTAATACTAATTCTAGCAATGTTAAGTTTTTCTCAAGCAATTAATTCTAAAGAAGAAAAAGTTTCAGAAGATGTTTTAGAAAAGTTTAATCAAGGTGAAGAAAAAGTAAAAGTGATTGTAAATCTAAATGATAAGATTATTGAAAAAAAACTTTTTGGATTATTATCTTCAGAAAAGCAAGTTAATAAAGAAAATTTAATTGAGGAAACAAAAATACAAGATAATATAAAGTATAATTTTCTTTATAGTAATTCATTCTCAGCAGAATTAACACAAGAAGAAATAAACCTTCTAATAAAAAAAGATGAAATACAGAAAATTTATATTGAGCCAACATTCAAATTATTCTTAGAAAATTCTGTGAATATAATAAATGCTTCTTCAGTTTGGCCAATAAAAATAAATGGGGAGAATTTAACAGGAAAAGGTCAAACAATTTGTATAATAGATTCTGGAATCAATTATAATCATCCAGACTTAGGTGGATGTTATGGAGAGAATGATCCAAATTCTGAATGTAAGGTAATTGGGGGATGGGATTTTTGTGCAGATGATACTGTTTGTAATACAGAAGACTCTGATCCAATAGACGAACATGGACATGGAACACATGTAGCAGGAATAGCTATTTCAAGTGGAGGAATAAAGGGGGTAGCACCTGATGCAAAAGTAGTAATGATGAAAGCATCCAATTCTACAGGAGGTTTTCCCCCAGGTTCAAATTCAATAATAAAATCTATTGAATGGTGTATTGCAAATGCAACAAAGTTCAATATATCTGTAATAAGTATGAGTTTAGGTAGTGGTAGTTTATTTAACCAATATTGTGATAATTTAGGGACTTACCCAGCAATGACTAATGCAATAAATACTGCAATAAATAAAAATATCAGTGTTGTTATTGCAACAGGAAATGAAGGAGGTTTAGCAGAAATCACTTATCCAGCTTGTATTCAAAGAACAATTAAAGTTGGAAGTACAAAAAAAAATCCTGAATCTATCTCTGATTTTTCAAATCGTTGGACATTAGACATGGTTGTTGCACCAGGTTCAAGCATAACTTCTACTAGTATTAATGGAGGTTATGCTATAAATTCTGGAACATCAATGGCCACACCACATGTAGCAGGAGCAGTTGCAATAATCAATCAGTATTTCGCAGGTCAGGGAATTACAAAAACACCAATAGAAATAAACAATCTTCTAATAAATACAGGAAAATCAATTTATGATTCTTTCTCAGAAAGATATTATAAAAGAATTGATTTGTATTCGGCAACAGACGAAGTTTTTCCACAAATAGATTTTACAATTGGAACAGAAGAAAATGATACTTCTTTTCAAAGAAACTGGATTTTTGTAAATATAAGTTTAATAGAGAATAATTTTAAAAATATAACTTTTAATCTTTATAATCAAACTAAATTAGTTAATTCAACAAATTACAACAAAAAAGTTTTATCAATAAACTGGACAAATTTGAAAGAAGAGATATATTATTACAATGTAACTACTTATGATAATGCAAACAATCTAAATTACACACAAACAAAAAAAATAACAATTGATAACACTCCCCCAAGGATAATTTTAGTTTCTCCAAAAGATAATGAAATAATAAGTAATTTTGAAGTAGATTTTATAGGAAATTTTAGTGATTTAAATTTAAAAAATTTAACATTATATGTTTGGAATTCAACAGATGATTTAGTTAATCAAACAATAAATGATATTTCGGGGAAAAACTATCAAGCGAATATTTTAGTAAATTTAACTAGTACAGGTCATGACACTTATTCTTGGAATTTTTATGTTTGTGATTTCTTAGACAACTGCAACTTTGCAACAACGAATTCCACATTTATTCTTTCAGAAGTAGATTTAATACTAATAAGCCCAGAAGATAATAACTCCACAAGATCAAAAGATATTACTTTTGTTTGTAATGCTACATCAAGTGGAGCAAATTTAAAAAATATTTCTTTAAATATATGGAATAAAACAACAAATGAATTAATTGATGATGCTCTAAGAAATTTAGATGGATTAGATTTAATTGAAACTCAACAAAGTTTTGAAAGAGAATTATTATCTGATGGAGAATTTATATGGGGATGTATGGTATATAATGATAATGGATTTTTTAATTCGAAAAATTATTCTATAAGCCATTATACTATAGCTCCGAATTTAAGAATAACTTTTGAGTCACTAACAAAAAATAGTGTAACAATAAAATTAATCTCTCCAAGAGAAATAAATTACACTTTAGTAGGATCAGAAAATTCAATCGAAAACTCAACATTTAGTAAAATACATAGTATAAAAATTTCAAATTTAATTCCAAATACTACTTATTCTTTTGACGTTATATATTGTGATAATTTAAATAACTGTAATACAATTGAAGGTAATAATTTTAAAACGCTAGAAGAATTAATTGAACCAGAAAATCCACCTTCATCAGGAGGAAAAAATCCTAAAGAAAGTTCAAGTAATAATCTGCCAACATTAAACAAGTCTATTATTTATTATGGAACCTTTGAAAAACCAATCAACTCAACTCAATTAATCAATGGGTATACTACTGAAATCAAAGAAAATATTTCTATTTACTTTCAAAATAGTTTAAATCAAAAACATGTAATCAATTTAAATCAAAAGAATAATTCAAGTGCTATTTTCACAATTCAAAGTGAGCCAGTACTTGTAGAAATAAAAATAAATGAAACAAAATTAATCAGTCTAAATTCTCCATATTTTTATGATTTACAAATAAGATTATTAGAACTTTACCCAACAGTAAAAATAAACTTAAAGGAAATTTACTATCCTACAAATTATGTTGAAACTCCAAATACAAATAATTCTGTTTACTTAGATGATCTAGTTAAAATTGAAGAAGAACAAGATATGCCAAAAATAATTATCTTTTCAATAATTACAATAATTTTTTTAATAATAATCATATTCCTAATTAAAAGCTTAATTTCTAAAAATGAAGAATAAACAACTAAAACTAAAGCCTTCAGCAAGAGACAAAAGAAGATATTTATTAATAAATGAAAAATCAAATGATAAAATTGAAGAAGTTTTATTAAAATATTTAGGAATTTTAGGATTTGCAAAGGCATCATATCTACAAGTTAAAAATAATAAAGTTAAAAATAAAATAATTGGCTCTTGTCTTAGAAAAGAATTAATAAATGTAAAAACAGCATTAACACTTGAAGGAATTAAAGTTGAAAAAGTCTCAGAAACAATAAAAAGGATGTGCGAGTAATATAAAAGCAAAACCTTTTAAATTAAAAAAATAACAATTAACTATGACATTTAAAATTAATGTATCTCACAAGGGAAAAACATACAAAGTTGAAAGTGAAAATGAAGATTTAGTAGGCTTAAGTATAGAAGAAGAAATAAAAGGTGAATTAATTTCACAAGAATTAAAAGATTATACCCTAAAAATAACTGGAACATCTGATAAAGCAGGATTATGTGGATTGCCAACTATTATAGGACCTAGATTACATAAAGTTTTATTAAGCTATGAAAGAGGAATGCATAAAAGACCTAAAAAAGAAGGCAAAAAACAAAGAACAAATAAAAATCCAAAAGGACTTAGACTTAGAAAGACAGTAAGAGGAAAAGAAATTTCTTTAAGCACAGTTCAAATTAATACAAAAGTCTTAAAAGAAGGTTTTAAAAAATTTGAAGAACTAATAGCACCTAAACAAGAATAAACTCAAATAAACTTTTAAACTCTTTTTTATATTCTTTAATAATGGAACAAATAGATATATCTAAAATAGAAACAATAAATATCGGAATAGTGGGTCATATTGATCATGGAAAAACAACTCTCCTAAGACAATTATCAGGAAAATGGGCAGATACACATTCTCAAGAATTAAAAAGAGGTATTACAATTAAACTAGGTTATGCAGATGCACTAATTCGAGAAGAAAACAATAAGCTAACAATTGATGAAAATAGTAAAGGAAAACCAAAAAGGTATATTACTTTTATTGATGCACCAGGTCATGAAATGTTAATGGCAACAATGCTTTTAGGCGCTTCAATTATAGACGCTGCAATTTTAGTTATTGCCGCAAATGAGGGAATTAAACCGCAAACACAAGAACATTTAACAGCATTAGAAGCAAAAAATATCGAAAATATAATTATAGTTCAAAATAAAATTGATTTAGTCACAAAAGAACAAGCAAAAGAAAATTATAAAGAAATAAAGGAGTTTTTAAGAGGCACTATTGCTGAAAATGCACCCATAATTCCAATCTGCGCTCAACAAGGAATAAATTTAGAAAATCTATTTGAAGAATTATGTAAATTACAAATACCAAAATACAACAAAGAAGATAAACCTATTTTTTATATTGCAAGAAGTTTTGATATCAATAAACCAGGAACACCTGTTGAACAATTACACGGAGGTATACTTGGAGGAGTATTAAAACAAGGCTCACTAAAAGTAGGAGATACAATTGAAATTAAGCCAGGTCATTCTTATAAAAAACATAATGAATTAAAATATAAAACAATTTACTCTAAAATAATTTCATTACATAAAGGAAATTATAACCTAAATCAAGTATTTCCTGGTGGAAGTATAGCAATTGAAACAGAATTAGATCCAACACTAACTAAAGCAGATTCTCTATCTGGAGCAGTAATTTCAACAAAAAATAGTTTACCTGAAATAGTAGATAAAATAAAAATGGATTATCAGTTATTTAAAAAAATGCAACAAGATCTAAAAATACACGAAATTCAAGATATAAAAACAAGTGAGATATTAATGCTAAGTGCAAATACTTCTATTACCGTAGGAAGAGTAACAAAAAAAATAGATAATGAAATAGAATTAGAATTAAAAATACCAATAGTGCCTCTAAAAAATAAACCAATAGGAATTGCAAGAAATATAAATGGTCATTGGAGATTAATTGGTTACGGAAATTTAAAATAAATTTATAATAATTTTCTTTGTTCTTCTTTTAAATCTATTTCATCTTCCTCAACAGGAACTCTTACTAAATCACTAACATAATCTCCTTGGCTTAAATTAATTATTTTCACGCCTTGAGTTGCTCTGCCAATAATTCTAATATCTTTTAATGACATTCTAATAACAATTCCCTTATGTGTTGTAACAATAATTGTATCATTTTCTGTAACACAAGTAGAACTAATTACATTACCTGTTTTCTCACTTAATTTCATATTTATGACTCCTTTACAAGCTCTTCCAGTCAATCTATAATCATCAATAATACTCCTCTTTCCATAACCTTTTTTAGTAATTGTTAAGATAGAATAATCTTCTTTTTGCTCTATAGGTAAGACATCTAAGCTTACTACAAAATCTCCTTTATTTAATTTAATACCAGTTACGCCATAACTTGCTCTACCCATTGAACGAACTTCATTACTACTGAATCTTATTGCTTGACCATTACTAGTTACAAGTAAAACTTCTTGATTTTCTTTAATATATCTTACATCAATTAGTACATCATTTGATTCTAAAACTTTAATAGCCTTAATTCCTCCTTTCCTTGGAGAACTAAATGCAGACAACTCAATTCTTTTAACAATCCCTTTTTTTGTAGCCATAATTAAATAATCTTTAAAATTTTTGACAGAAATTATTCTAGTTACTCTCTCATCTTTTAAATCCAATAAATTAATAATTGCTTTTCCTTTAGCATTCTTTGAATTTTCTGGAATTTCATATGCTTTTATCCAATGGACTTTTCCTTTGTTAGTAAAACATAATAAATAATCATGTGTTGAACAAGTTAATAATTCTCTAACAAAATCACCTTCAGTAAGACCACTCCCGATAACTCCTTTCCCACCTCTTCGCTGTTCTTTATATTCACTAACATCTATCCTTTTAATATAACCTTTTTCAGTAACTGTTACAATAACATCTTTTTTATCAATCAAATCTTCTTCATCAAAATCACTTATCTCACTAACAATTTTTGTCTTTCTTTTATCTCCATATTTTTCTTTTAATTCAATTAAATCTTCCTTAATCAAGTTCAGTATTTCTCTTTCATCATTTAATATTTTTTTTAATTTTTCAATTAATTTAATTAAATTGCTCTCTTCATCTTTAATCTTATCATATTCTAAAGAAGTTAACTGACTTAATCTCATTTCAAGAATTGCATCAACCTGTTTAACACTTAGATTATATGTCTTTTTTAACCCATCTTGAGCTTCACTTTTAGATTTAGAAGCCCTAATTAATTTTATAACTTCGTCTATATTTGATTGTGCTATTAAAAGCCCTTCAACAATATGTAGTCTATTTTCTGCTTTTTCTAAATCAAATTCCTTGGCTTTCCTAATAACTTTTTGTCTGTGAGAGACATAAACTTGAATAATCCTTCTTAAACTTAATAATTCAGGTTTTCTATCAACTAATGCTAACATATTAACATTAAAACTCGTTCTTAAATTAGTATATTTGTAAAGCCTATTTATTGTAAATTTAGGATTTGAATTTTTCCTTAATTCAATTACAACTCTAACTTTTCCCTTACTAGACTCATCTCTTATATCACTTATGTCTGGCAATTTTTTATCTTTTACTAAATTCGCGATTTGTTCAACTAATAGTGATTTATTCACCTGATAAGGAATTTCATTAATAATTATTTTCAGTTTTTTTGTCTTTTTTTCTTCTTCAATATCTAATTTTCCTTCTACAATTAACTTACCTTTTCCTGTTTCATAAACTTGTTTTAATTCTCCGCTAACAATTCCACCTGTTGGAAAGTCTGGCGCTTTTATTTGCTTTATTAATTCACTGTTTTCACAATTTGGATTTTCAATATATGTTAAAATAGAATCACAAACATTATTCAAATTATGTGGAGGTAAATTTGTAGCCATACCAACAGCAATACCACTTCCACCATTTAACAGAAGATTAGGTAATTTACCTGGAAGAACTATAGGTTCATCCATTGTATTATCATAATTTTTCATCATTGGTACAATACCCTCTTTATCTATATCTAATAATAATTCATCACTTATTTTTTCCATTTTAGCCTCAGTATACCTTGAAGCAGCAGCACTATCTCCATCCATAGAACCAAAATTACCCTGACCTAAAACCAAAGGATACCTCATAGAAAATGATTGAGCCATCCTAACCATTGCATCATAAATCGCAGCATCACCATGAGGATGATATTTACCCATAGTATCACCAACAATTCTACCAGACTTCTTTGTTTGTTTATTATGAAATAAGCCCATTTGATGCATAGACCATAATATTCTTCTATGAACTGGTTTCAAACCATCTTCAGCACTCGGAAGAGCTCTAGCAACTATAACACTCATTGCATAATTAAGATAAGCTTCCCTCATCTCAGGACTAATTTCACTTTCAATCAATTCTTTTGCATTAATCTCTTTTTTTATTTTTTCTTTATCCTGTAAATATAAAGAAGATTCACATTCTGCCCTATCTAAATTTTTAATATTTCTAACCCCCTTATCTTCAATAATGTTAGGACTTTTATTTATATTAGGATCGCAAAATTCATCAATATTGATTTCTTCTTCACTCATTTTTTCCTCTTTTCTTTTTTTTACTTAAGTTTTTTTTATCTTTAACAATTAATAAGGGAAAATCAACTCCACTATTTTTACATTCATTACATTCAATTCTAGGAACTAAACCAAAAAGATTCTTTAACCTAAAAACAAATTGTACATCAGTACTTTTACAATTTGGACAAAATTTAACTTTTAATGGTTCTTTATATTTACAATCACAATCATGTTTACTAACAAAATCTTTCTCTTCTCCACAACAATTAAATTTTATATTTTTTTTCTTCTTAACCATCTTATAAATCCACCTCTGCTGAATCTGCATTTTGTTCTATAAATTTCCTTCTTGGAGCAACAGAATCTCCCATTAATAATGAAAAAGTTTGGTCAGCAAAAACAGCATCATTAATACTTATTTGTTTTAATATTCTTGTTTTAGGATTCATAGTTGTATCCCATAATTGTTCATCATTCATTTCACCTAAACCTTTAAATCTACTAACTTCTCCTTTATTACCTAATTCTTTTAATTTAACCTTTAATTCGTCACTTGAATAAACATAATAATCTTTATTTCCTTTTTTAATTTTATAAAAAGGAGCAACTGCAACAAAAATATTTCCTGATTCGATTAATTGAGGGGTATACCTGAAGAAAAATGTCAATAATAAAGTCTTAATATGTGCTCCATCAACATCAGCATCTGTCATAATAATCACTTTACTATATCTTAATTTAGTTATATCAAATTGTTCACCAACACCAGTACCTAAAACAGTAATTATATTTGAGATCATCTCGCTACTCAATGCTTTTGAAGGACTTGATTTTTCAACATTTAATATTTTCCCCCTTAAAGGTAATATTGCTTGATATTCTCTATCTCTCCCGCTTTTAGCAGTTCCACCAGCAGAATCTCCCTCAACAATATATAGTTCTGTATTCTCTGTTTTCTTAGAAGAACAATCAGCAAGTTTACCAGGAAGCCCTCCACCAGTTAATTCATTTTTTCTTCTAACTAATTCCCTTGCTCTTCTAGCAGCTTCTCTTGCTTTCAATGCATTTAAACATTTAGCAATAATATTTTTTGCAACACTTGGGTTCTCCTCAAAAAAATCATTTAACGCAGAAGAAGAAATAGAATCTACTAAACCTTTAACTTCTCCATTACCTAATTTTGTTTTTGTTTGACCCTCAAATTGTGGTTCTGAAAGTTTTAAAGAAATGACAGCAGTAATTCCTTCTCTAACATCATCCCCAGATAATTTCTGACCATTTTTTAATTGACCTTTCTTAGTTGCATAATCATTTATCACTCTTGTTAATGCACTCTTTAACCCTATAACATGAGTTCCTCCTTCGATAGTATTAATACTATTTACAAATCCCTGAATATTCTCAATATAAGATTCTGTATATTGAATTGCAACCTCAACAACACTTTTTCCATCTTGTTTTTTAAAATAAATTGGCTTTTGGTGAAGAGGTTTTCTAGTCCTATTTAACCATTTAACAAATTCACTTAATCCACCCTCATAAAAAAATTCTGTTTTCTTAAAAGGAGTTGTTCTTTTATCTTTTAAAATAATTTTAAGTCCTGCATTCAAAAAACACATTTCTCTAAATCTTGTAATTAAGGTTTGAAAATCAAAAGAGATATCTTGAAAAATTGTTTCATCAGGCAAAAAGGTTACTTTTGTTCCACTCTCTTCCCCATTATATTCTCCAATAACTTTAAGGTCATTTATAGGCTTTCCAATTTCATAACTTTGCATATAAATTTTTCCTTCTTTTTTAACTTCAATAGTCATTTTTTTAGACAAAGCAGCTACAACAGAAATACCTACACCATGTAATCCACCACTTACAGCATATGCCTTTCCATCGAATTTACCTCCTGCATGAAGTTTTGTAACGATTATCTCTATAGCTGGTCTTTTATATATAGGATGCATATCTACAGGCATACCTCTACCATTATCCTCAATACAAATAGAACCATCATTATTCAAAACAACTTCAATAGTATCACAATATCCAATCATATGTTCATCTACAGAATTATCTAAAACTTCCCAAACTAAATGATGTAATCCATACTTATCAGTAGAACCAATATACATCCCAGGCCTTTTTCTAACAGCTTCAAGACCTTCTAAAACTTTGATACTTTCTGCAGAATATTGTTTATCAATCATCTTTTAATAGACCTCTTAATATACACAAAAAACAAAGAAGGTTTATAAATATTTGCATTGTAAAATAAAGTTTTCTCGTCGCTAAAGGGAAAAAAAGACACATACAACTATTTAAAAGCAATGAACACTATTATTTGAATAAATAACATGAACAAAGAGAAAATTCCAGCTAAATTCAAAGTAAAAAATCAAGATTTCATAGTTGAAGAAATAACAAAAGATGAAAGAATCTGTAAAGTTAATCTAGACCAATTAAAAGAAATAAAAATACCTGAAAGGCCTTTAGATTCAAAAAGAGAATTTTTATGGTGTGAATTTCAAAAACAAAATATAGATCAATTTAGAGCATTAAAAGAGTTTTCTTCACAAATTAATAAAGGTATTCAAGCAATTGGTTTTGCAGGAACAAAGGACAAAAATGCAATTACTTGCCAACAAATATCTATTTTTAATCCTGATGTTCAATTAATAAAAAATTTTAAACATAATAATATTCAATTAAAAAATTTTCATTGGGAAAAAAGAAAAATAAAATTAGGATACCTTAAAGGAAACCATTTTATAATAACACTAAGAGCAATAGAAAAAAAAGATTCTATAAAAATTATTAGCACAATAAATAAAATGAAAAGTTTTCCAAACTATTTTGGCCCACAAAGATTTGGAAGCGTAAGGCAAAATAATCATCAAATTGGAAAATTAATTATAAAAAGAAATTTCAAAGAAGCAATAAACATGATACTGACACAACAAAGTAAAAATGAAAGACAAGAAGTTAGCAAAGCAAGAAAAAGATTATCTATTGAGAAAGATTACGAAAAAGCACTAACTTATTTTCCAGAGTACTTAAAATTTGAAAGACAAATATTAAATTATTTAATCCGAAATCCAGATGATTACATTGGAGTTATAAATAGAATTGAGAGAAAACAGTTTTTAATGTATATACATTCCTTGCAAAGTTTATTATTTAATCAAGTCTTAGAAAAAGCCCTCCTAAAAAAAGTAGATTTTAGTATGAAAGGGCAACAAAGAATACCCTTATTTGGTTATAAATCAAAAATCGATTCTGGAAAATTAGGTGAAATAGAAGAAGAAATTCTAAATCAAAATAATATTAATTTACAAGATTTTAACATACAAGAAATACCTTATTTAAGAGTAAAAGGAGATTTAAGAAATGCCTTGATTTCCGTTAATGATATACTTGCAAATTCAGAAGAAGATGAATTATTTCCTGAATCAAAAAAAGTAATATTAGAATTCTCTTTGCCTAGTGGAGTTTATGCAACAACATTTCTAAATATATTCTTTAACTTAATAGAAGAAAACAAACAATCATAAAACTTATAAATAAATTAAACTCTTTTTAATTATCCTCCTGTAGCTCAACGGTAGAGCACGCGGCTGTAGAATAATGTGGACATGGCACTATTTTGTGCATAAGAATGAAACATAAATTAGCCCGTAACAAAAAGGCTTTGTAAATGCAGAGCCCGCGGTGTTCCCAGTTCGATTCTGGGCAGGGGGATTTAAAACAAACTTCTTTTACATAATTGCTCAATTTTATATTTGTAGATTCTTGCTTCTTTTTCACCAGCCATGATTATTTGATCCTTTTTTGCAAAATCTGCAGTAGTCATATTTTTTAAATTAGGAGATAAATAAATGTCTGAATTTTCTTTAGCATTTTGTATATTATTAGGATGACTCTGTAAGATAAGCATTGATTTTAATAATACTCTTGTAAGAGATGGTAAATCTTTTTCTTTAATTATTTTAGGATCCTTTAAAAAATCTGTATTAGGCAAATTAATATTTGAAACATTTGATGTAATAATAACATCACACTTATCTTTTATTAAATTTAAAGGAATGTTATTTGTTAAACCTCCATCAACAAGAGTATAATTATTAACATTAATAGGATTAAAAATTCCAGGTATGGACATACTTGCCCTAACAGCAATAGCAATACTTCCTTCTGAAAAAATTAATTCTCTTCCTGTTTCTATATCTACAGCATTAACAAACAAAGGTATTTTTGTTTCATCAAAGTTTTTATTTTCATAAATTTCCTCAAATAATTTTAATATTTTGTCTCCTTTAATTAAACCTTTTTTAGGAATTGTAGGATCTAAATATTTGTAAAGCTTTAACTCATCAGCTTTTTTCTCTATTTCAAACGCACTCATTCCCAAAGCATATGCAGCTCCAATTATCGCACCCATACTTGTTCCAGCAATATAATCAGGTTTAATTTTTAATTCATCTAATATTTTCAAAATACCTATATGAGCATAGCCTCTTGCTCCTCCACCGCTTAAAACTAATCCTAATTTCTTTTTTTTAAAAAACATTTTATTTTTACCTTTTATTTAACTTATTTTATCTCCACTAAATCTTGATTGTTCTCCAGGAATTGCTCCTCCTAATTCCATTGGCAACGTTGTAAAGCCAGCACCATAAATTGAATGATGCATTTGTGGGTTTATTGCACCTTGACCTCCAAAATATCCTCCCTGAGGCCATTGGTTCTGATCCCAATATGAAGTTGATTTAAGTCCATAAATTGAAGAACCTAATGCACCCAAGCTTAAAGCATAAGGAGAACTTTTAAATTCTTTTACAAAATTACCTGCCTCAATAATCTTTCTCATATTTTTATATTCTCCATTTTTTTCTAATTCTTCTAATAATTGTTTAAATGGAACATTGCCCATCCCAGGGGGTAAATGAGTATCAGCATAACCAAAGTTATCTGTTAAGTGAATATGTTTTACATAATCTTTTACTTTTTGAGTCTCTTTAACTAAATCCTCATCGGTAAAACCAGACTTTTTCATAATATTTAAATGACCCACATCCCAAGTCATACCAATTTTCTCATGAGCAATCTCTTCAGCTTTTTTCTTGTCCATTCTTTTTTCATTAATTAACCAATTTGTAAATCTCTCTCTTGATTTATCAACAATTTCCCTCATTTGATCTCCTCTAGAAAAAGCCATTCCTTCATACATATTTTCAATTGCAATCATCGGAGAACCTTTTTTGAACTTATCATAAGATTTAATAGCTAAATCTCCAAATGTATTTGCTGTTTTATCTAAAGCAAAAACTTCAACATCTTCATAAACTTTCGGAGAACCAAAGTTAGAATCTATTTTACCAGTTTTAGAATCTATTCTTGGAGTAGTAATTTTATTTAACTTTTGAATAGAGTCTTGAAGAATATTATTATACTGAATTGGAGATAAAATTTCATCTCCAGAAAAATAATTTAGCCTATTAGAATAATCTCTTGCTAAATTCTTTAATTCTTCTCTTTGTTTATCACTACCATATTTAAATGCCTTTTCAAAAGCATTCTGAAATGTCAACTGAATATTATCGTTAAAGATTTGAGCTTGTTGAATTTTTACAATTGCTTCTCTTTGTCCACTATCTAACTCAATTTCTCTTCCAGTTTCCTTATTTATTATTTTATTATTTTTTATTATTCCATTTTTTAAATCATCATTTAGGTAAGGTAAAGTTCTATAAAAAACATCTTCGGCATTTTTGCTTTGAGTAGATAAGTCAGTTAGAGTATTATGCCATTCAGTATCATTTAAAATTCTAATTTGATCATCAACTTTTGAAATATAACTAGCCTTGTTTAAATCAGAAGTATTTTGTTTAGCGACCTTTAAAGGAGTAAAATATTCTCTTTCTTTTAACTCTTGAATTTGTCCTGTTTCTTGATTGATTATCCCAAGAGTTCTTTTATTTACTTCCCCTTTTTCATCTTTTGACCAAGTAGTACCAGGTATACCGTGACTTGAATGAAAAACAATCGGTACATTTCCTTTTTTATCTAGTTCATATGCTTTTTCAATACTTTCAAACATTCTCCTTTTATTACTTTCAATTTCTACTTGTCCACCCCATCCCTTTTCTGTAAAACCTGCAGCATCAATTAATGGACCATGAACACTTGGCTTAACTCCAGCCATCTTCATTAATTGTCTCATTTCTTTAAAATGTTGTTTTGGAATAGTTTCAGCACTTTCAGGAGTCAACATTGTAACTTCAAAAGCCTTAACTCCTTGTTTTAATGCCTTAACTGTTTCTTCGACTTGATTAGATGTTTGAGGTGAACCCGGATAACCTAAGCCAGAAGCACTCTTTAAATAATAACCCGTAAGACTTTTAGAATTGAAAGGAGAATATTCTCCACGGTAATATGATTCACTATTATATTTTACCATTGACGCACCTCTAGAAATAAATGACAAAACTAATATATAAATATTACCAATTAAATCTTAGCGAAGTCTTATGCTTTCTAAATTCTTAGGAACTATAGTTTCAATTCTCTGAGAACGATGTAAACTCGAAGCCAAATCTAAACATTTTGATTGCTCACCATGATTAATGATTATTCTTCTTGGTTTTGGTTGAACTGTTCCAACAAAGGCCATTAATTCATTTCTAGAAGCATGACCTGAAAACCCGTCTACACTTAAGAACTTTAATTTAATTGGAACTATTTCTTCCTTACCATTAACATTAAATACTGCTTCTTTTAATCCTTCTTTAATTTGTCTTCCAAGACCTCCAGGAGGCTGGTAACAAGATAAACATAAACCATTATGAGGATTGTCTGCAAACTCTCTTAGATATTCTACAGAAGCACCTCCAACTAACATACCACTTGTTGCTAAGATAATACAAGGCCCACCTTCAATAACATTTTTTCTTTCTTGAGAAGAACCAACCTGAACAAAAGAATCACTTAAAAAAGGATTTTTATCAGCAAAAATATTAGACCTAACACTATTACTTAAATAATCTGGATAAGCTGTATGAACTGCATTAATGTCCCAAATCATTCCATCTATATAAATAGGGACTTTAGGAATTTTACCTTCCTTAATCGCACTATCTAATAAAAGCATTTTTTCCTGAGCATGTCCAGTACCTAATTCAGGCAGTAAAACTTTCCCCTTCTCAGCTAAAACTTCGTTTACAAAATCAATCAATTTTTTTTCAGATTCTTTAGCAGAGGGATAATTATCATTCTTACCTCCATATGTAGCCTCAATCTGTAAAGTTTCTAGACGAGGAAAGTAAGAAGTTGCAGGTTCAAGAAGTCTTGTCTTTCCAAATTTAATATCTCCGGAATAAACATAATTATGAAGACCATTTCCAATATTAAAGTGAATCATGCTACTTCCTAAAGTATGACCTGCATTATAAAAAGTAATTCTAATATCAGATGTAATGTCAGTCACTTCTCCATAATCTAGAATAATAGAATGCTTTACCATTTCTCTAACATCTGTTGAACGAAACAATGGAACAGCCGCTTGCTTATATGCAACACCAATAAAATCTAAAGCTAACAAAGCTGCAACATCTCTTGTAGGCGGAGTCATATAAACAGGACCTTTATAACCCATCTTATATAAATAAGGTATTAAACCAGAATGATCTAAATGAGAATGACTTAAAATAATAGCATCAACAGAAGATAAATCTAATTCAGGAGCATCTAAATAAGGGAATTGATTTCTACCTGTTGAAGAAACATCAATACCACAATCTATCAAAACTTTTGAAATAGGAGTTTGTAATAAAAAGCTACTTCTACCAACTTGTCTTGCACCACCTAAAGAAGTTAATCTAACCCACCCTTCAATTTTATCAGGATTCCACTCCTTGTAAATTTTTTCTCCGATTGAATTTAAAAATTTCTTACGATAATTGTTATCTAAATAAAGAACTTCTCTTATCTTGTCTGTAATTTTTGATTTTATAGCTGAACTTCTTTGAACAATTGGTGTCCAAAAAGTATTTATTTTTATTTCTTTAAGTAAACTACCGGCCTTACCTATAACTAAACCAGGTTTTTTTGCCTCAATAACTACAATACTCCTCTGATGATCAAACAAAATTTGAGTTAATTCAGCTTCTTCTGGAATAATTTCCCTAATTTTATTTTCTGTTGAATCAATATCCATTAAAACACTTTTATCTGCTCTTAATTCAATTCTCTTTTTTATTTTATTAACTACAGCTTTAACATCATCATCACCATTTTTAAAAAAATCAATATCATTTGTATATACAACTATATTTGCCCCTTCATAGATTGTAGTTTTAACTACACCTTTAGGTAATTCCTCTTCAATTGTTTTTAAGATATCTGCCATATTTAATAATTAAAGAAATATTTCTTATTTCTCATCAATATATTTCCATTCACCTTTTTGTTTGAAAACTTGTTTAATACCATCTTTAGTTATTGCATAAACATCTATACCATAACCAGAGGCTGTATCTCGCTCAGTTGCAGACTTAATTGAATCTGCTGCTAATTCAATAGCTTCTTTAATTGATATATCTTTTCTATAACGGTTTTCTAATAAACCCAAAATATAAGGCATACCACTACTAAAATTAGCATCAAAATCTTCTACCCTCATAGTACTTCCAGCTGGTTCAACAGAATAAAGCTCACAACTTCCATCTTTATTGATACCTCCCACCATTAAACCTGCAATAAATTGAATCATAGAAGGTTGTCTTATATTTTTATACAAGATTAATGCAATCAAATTAGAAGCTTCTTTTACACTAGGTCTTTTTTTATCTCTCATTTCTTTTAATTTTAATTCAGCTCTAATTAATTTAATGACATAGTCAATATCAGAAGAAACACCAGTTCCAGAAATAACCAAGTAATCATTTATTTGAACAACCTTTTTAGCATTTTTATTCATAACAATTTGTCCACCGGCCGTTGCTTTTCTATCCCCCGCCATAACAATTCCATCCTTGCAAACAAGTCCCACTAAGCTAGTTCCTGTTTTTAAAATAGTTTTATCAATTTTTTCATTCATTTTAGAGAAAACTCCAAGATTTATAATTTATTTAAGAAAAGTTATTTTTTAAGTGTTTTGGTTCTTATTAGACTCTTATTATGTGCTAAAACTTAAAAACCTATTTTAATACATCTCTTTAATTAAACTAAATCAAAAACAAAAAATGGATTATGAGCAATTACTAAATAAAGCATATGATGCTGTAAAATTAAACCTTGAAGAGATAAATCAACAGAGATTTGAAATTCCAAAAATAAAAGGGCATCATTTAGGGAATAGAACAGTTATAACAAATTATCTCCATTTAGTAACCCATCTTAGAAGAGAACCAGAACACTTAATCAAATTTTTAACTAAGGAATTAGCCTGTTCAATAGATTTTCAAAATGAAAGGATAATTTTATCTAGAAAACTTTCAAGTAAAGAAATAAATAATAAAATTGAAAGATATGTTAACCAATTTGTAATTTGCCAAAAGTGTAAAAAACCAGATACAGAAATAAAAGAAGAAAATGGTAAAAATTTTATACACTGCCTAGCTTGTGGTTCAAAATATCAAATTCATAAATTATAAAAATAAAAGGGAGGTAAAAATGGAAGCATATTGTGTCAAATGTAAAGCAAAAAAAGAAATGAAAGATGTAAGTATCACACAAACACCTAGGGGAGGTTATATGGCAAAAGGAAAATGCCCTGTATGCTCAACTACAATGTGTAGAATTATGTCTAAAGAAAATGCATTAAAAGCAATTAGTGATAAAGTTGCAAAAAAAGCATTTTAAAATAAAACCTTTTTTAATTTTTTATACTCTTTTTTTAATTAATAAATCATATATTTTAAGTTACATATAATTTTAAATATGAAAAAAGGATATTTTTAATATGGTTAAGAAAAATTTAAAGAATATCCTTCTTGTTTCACTAGCAAGTGTTGGAATTCTAAGCGGAGGATATTTTGTTGCAAAAGACTCTTTTAAACAAGGATATATTCAAGGTGCTTATGACATGCAAAAATATTGGGCAGAACACTCTCCAGATACCCACAATAAATTATATCATAATTTTACATATTCTGGACAAGATAAAATTAGACTTGATGTTTTAAGAAAATTAACACCTTTAGAACAAGCTATTTATGATTATAAAAAATAAAGATTAGTTTTATAAATCTCAAAGTTGGTTTTAGAAATATGAAGAACTATTTAATAAAAATACATAAATCATATCGTTTTGTAATAGCTATCTGTGATAAAGAAATTTATGGAAAAAAATTTGAAGATGAAAATATTCAATTAGACCTAACAAATAATTTTTTTAATGGGGAAGAGGTTAATGAAAATGAATTAATTGATCTAATCAATATTTATAGTCAAGAAGATGCTACATTTAATATTGTCGGAGAAAGGTCAACCAGCTTAGCTCTTCAAATAAATTTAATTTCAAAAGAAGGTATTAAAAAAATTAATAATATTCCTTATGCCTTCATACTTCTATAATTTTTAGAAGAATTTATAAAGAAAAAAAGAATTCTCTAAATATGGAAAAAAAATTTAGTAACAATTCTAATGAACAGAAAGATGAAGCGAAAATTAGAGTTAAACTACCCAAAAAAAATGAAGTAATTGGAGTAATAACTCAAAGATTAGGAAGTTCTAGAATGTATGTTTCATGTATGGACGGAAAAACAAGAAATTGTAGAGTACCAGGTAGTAAAAGAAGAGGACTCTGGTTAAAAGAAAATGACGTTGTTTTAATAAAGCCATGGGAATTTGATGATGAAAAAGGAGATTTAGAATATAAATACACTCCAATTGAAGCTGAAAGATTAAGAAGAATAGGCCAATTACAAACAAGTACAGAAGAATTCTAAAATGGTAAGAACATTAAATGTTGATAAAAGAAGTAAAATAAAAAAAGTAATTCCAATACTAGAAAATAAAATAAAAATTAAATTTATATTAAATAAAAATTCTATAAAAATAAAAGGAACTGAATTAAATGAATTTTTAACAGAACAAATAATTTCAGCAATTGACTTTGGCTTTGATTTAGATGATGCACTTCTTCTCTTAAAACAAAATTATTTATTAAAATTTATAGATATAAAAGAACATACTAAAAGACATAATCTAAAAGATGTAAGAGCAAGAGTTATTGGAAAAAATGGTAAAGCAAAAAAAACAATTGAATATTTAACTGGTAGTATTATTGTAATAAAAGATAACACTATTGCTTTAATCGTAGATGATATTCACTTAGATGCAACAACTCAAGCAATTAATTCACTAATACAAGGTGCAAAACACGGTAATATTTTTTCATACTTAGAAAAACAAAATAAAAATATCTTTGAAAATGAAGATTTAGGAATAAGAAAAAATTTTGAGAGATATTCACCAGAAGGATTATAATCCAAAAACTTTAAATATGTTTAGAAATTTTAATCAGTATTCAGTTTTGCCCTTGTAGCTCAGCAGGTAGAGCACACGGCTGTTAACCGTGTTGTCGGAGGTTCGAGTCCTCCCAGGGGCGTTTTTAATTTTGTTTAATGTTCTTATTACTTTTCTTGACCAATTTTTTCTTAATTTTATCTTCTTTTTTTTGTTTAAATTTTAAAGTCTCTTCATACAAAAATTTAGCAACTTCATCACTAACTTTAATTCTTGTAAATTCTTCTATACTCTCTAAAGCAGGACTTAAATTAATTTCAATAACAGATGGCTCTTTTGAATTTAAAATATCAACTCCACAAAGATTTGCCCCAATACATTTTGCAGATTTAATTGCTAGTTTTTCTTGTTGCTTTGTTAATTTATGTAACTCTCTTTTTCCACCAGCGTGGATGTTTGCTCTAAATTCTCCTTCAGTTGCAATCCTTTTGTAAGAAGCAATTATTTTTTTACCTGCAACAATAACTCTAATATCTGAAGTTTTATCAGTTTTAACAAATTCTTGTATAATATAAGGTCGCTCAAAAGTCTCAATAATATCTAAAATACCTTTTGCAGATTTTTCACTTTCAGCAATCATAACTCCCTTTCCATGAGTTCCTGATTGAAGTTTCATAATAATAGGATAACTTACTTTTTTTAAAATTTCTTTTGCAATTTTTGTATTAGGAGTATAATATGTTTTAGGGATATTCACACCTTCTTCTTGTAATTGTAAAAGTGTCAAAAATTTATCATGACCAACTAAAAAAGCCTTAGAATAAATAGGCATATAACTTTTTTTTGAATAATATTGGGCAATTACTCTTTGAAGAAAAGCATATTTAAAACTACCTCTAATATACAAACAATCATAAGTTTCAAGAGGTTTTCCTTGATAGGTGATTATTTTTTCTGAGTCAATCAAACGAATATCAAATTTTTTTAAATCTAATTCGTCTACAATATCAAAATAATTTTTACAAGCCAAAGCTACCTTTTTACTACTTTTTCCGCCTAAACTTATTATTCCAATGTTCATTGTTTACAATCAATTATAAAATTTTTATTTAAGAGATTTCTCCCAATTAAAATAGGATAATTCATTTTTTCTCTATTTGAAACATTAAAATAGGTTTTAAATGTTCTATTTGCTATTTTAATTTTTAGCTTAACTACAATTCTTCTATCAATGCCATTTGATTGTTTTATAGTTGCAAGTTTTAGAGGAAGTAAATTATATTTTTTAACAATACTCTTACAAATAGAATTCTTAGAAGCACCTGTATCTACTCTTGCTAAATATCTATCACTACCAATAGTAACTTCTTCAATACAACCAATTGTTGAAATAATTTTAGAAGGTTTATTTAAAAGAGAAGATTTCTCCTTTTCCATAAAAAAAGATTAATTAATCGTCTTTAAAAGCTTTTAGATTTGAAAAATTAGGACATTAAAGAATTTACTAGAGAGATTATATTTTCAGGAATATCTTTAAGTTTTAATAAATCCTGAAAAGTAATTATATCTTTCTTTAAATATTCTTTAATTTTAGACTTTGATAAAGGTAAAATTGTTATAGGATATATTTTTTTTGATTCAATTAATTTTTCCAAACTTTTATCAAAAGGATATTTCCATCCTAGTAAACCTAAACCAACTCCTTGAGAATATTTTATAACTTGAGGAGAAAATCGAGTATTCGTAGCTAATAAGGCTTTATTAAACTTTTTATTTAAATCTAAAAACCTAGCATAAACATAAAGCGCAGTCTGAATAGAAATACCTAATTCAAAACGACTAAAATGTTTACATTCTATCATCAACCTCTCATTTTTCTTAAATGCACTAACATCGATTTCATGTTCGATAAAATTACCACTAACAAACTGATTTAATTCTATCTTATAACCATCTTCTTCAAATAATCTTGCAATATATTTTTCAAAAACATAACCATCCCTATTTAAGCTCAACTCAAAAATAGCTTGTTTTAAGTTATATCTTGCCCCAGAATGGTCACTAATTTTCCTTAATTCTTTATATACAAATTTAAAAATTTCATTAGTTGAAATTCCTTCATATAAAATTGAGTTTAATTTTTCTAAAATTTTTTTTATAGAACCCTCATCTGCTCCTGAATTTCTCATAGAAAGAATAACCTTATTCTCATCATAAATTTCACTCTGTCCATTTTTTTTCAAGATATTAATTAATTTCATGAAAAAACAAAGACAATTGAATATAAAAAACTTTAGAAAGTAGCGGGGGATGGATTTGAACCAACGACCTCGAGGTTATGGGCCTCGCGAGCTAACCAGACTGCTCCACCCCGCTATATATACATATAATATTAGTATTGACTTTTAAAATTATCGGAAAAGGAAAATAAAGACAATATTTAAAAATAAGTACTCCTTAACCAATATATTAATAAAAAGGAGGTTTAAAATGAAACAAAAAAAAGTAGTAGATAAAAAAAATATTCCTGAAGGAGTTTTAGTTCTATCATTTGTAATTTTTGCAAGTGCTTTTCTATCTTTTATAGTAGGTTCATTATTTTTTAGTTTAGCAGATAGTTCAACAGAATTATTACAATCATTTAATCTTAGTTCAACTATCCTATTCTTTGTAGGAATATTATTTTTAGCCTCAGCAGTATTAAATTATTTTATTGCAAAAGGTCTAATGAATAAAAAAAGATGGTCTTGGTTGGTTATGTTAGTATTTAGTGGTTTTTCAATCATTTTAAATATTATAAATTTATTTAACCAAATGTATTACAGTAGTTCTTTTGGAATAATAATAGGTGGTTTAATATTTTGGTATTTAATTAATCCAAAAACTGCAAAGCATTATAATTAATTTTTAGCCTCTTTATTTTTTAGAGGTTTTTTATTTTTTTAATAATCAGTTCCTGTTGAAAAATTAAATTCATTAGATATATTTTCTAACATTTTTTCTTTTACTTTTTCAAAATCATAATACCAAGATTTATGACCTAATATCCAAGACAATTTAATAAAAGCAGTTTCAGATAACATATCTTCTAAATAAATAACTCCGGTCTTCTTAATTTGCCTTGCACTTGAATATATGTTTGGATTTAATCTCCCATAAATTGCCTGAGGCACTGCAAAGACATATATTCCTTTATCTATTATTTTTTTTAGTTTTGGAATCCAATTATATTTTGCATTTTTTCCAGGAATTTGTCCTATTCCTGCGACTTCTAAAATTAAGCCTTTATAACCTTCTTTCAAATAGTAATTTAAAATATCAGGGTTTTGTCCTGGAATAATCTTTATCAATGCAACTTTATCTGAGAATACTGGATCAATTCTAACTCTTTTTTTTTCATTTTTAGGACTAAATTCTCTTAATATTTCTAAATGATCTAAAGAAATTCTGGCTATAGGATTTGCATTTATGGGTTTAAAAGCATCTCTCCTAGAAGTATGCATTTTTCTAACTTTATTTGCAGGTAAAGCTAAACAAAATTCATCATTTAAATTCTCATGACCTACTAAAGCAATCTCAGCAATTTCACTTGTAGCATATTTACAAGCACAAACCAAGTTTAGCGAAGAATCACTACTTGCTCTATCAATAGACCTCTGAGAGTAAGTTAAAGCAATAGGCTTATTCAAATTTTTAATTGAAAAAGATAGATAAGCAGAAGTGTAATGTAAAAAATCTGTACCATGAGTAATCACAATCCCATCAATTTTTGAATCATTTAAATATTTTTCACAAGCCTGTGTTAGCTTTTTCCAATCTAAAAAAGACATGTCCTCAGAAAATTTCATAAATGGTTTTTCTATTTTTACAATATTACAAATATCCTTAATTTGAGGAGATAAATTTAAAATTTCCTCTTCATCTGTAGAAATTACTCCTCCGGTTTTAGAATCTAATCTCGAAGAAATAGTTCCACCTGTAATAATTAAAACAATATTTTTTAACTCTTTATTCTTTTTAATTTGGAATCTTTTTTTATCCTCTAGGATTTTTTTCTTTAGGATTTTAACTGAAAGAATTTTTTCTTCTCTAACTCCAATATTATACCCAGATTCTAATTTTAAGAGGATTATCTCAGAATCATACGACTCTAATAAAGTTCCTCTCCAGACTTTATCACTTGTATTTATCTCAACAAAGTCTCCAAAATTATAATTCTTGACTTTCATAAAAGTAAAACTCTAAGAGAATATAAAAGGTTTTTGTAAAGAGAATTATTTCTTAGGTAAATCTAACTTTATATGAGCGTCTCTTAATTGAGCATCACTAATATTTGAAGGAGCATCCAACATAATATCTTTACCATCTTTATTCTTTGGAAAGGCAATAACTTCTCTAATAGAACTGGCTCCAACAATTAATTGAATTACCCTATCAAGTCCCCAAGCAATACCACCATGAGGAGGAGCTCCAAATCTTAAAGCATCTAATAAAAATCCAAATTTTTCTTCCTGTTCTTCCTTTTTAATTCCTAAAAATTCAAAAACCTTACTTTGAGTTTCAGGATTATGAATTCTAATACTACCACCGCCAAGCTCACTTCCATTTAAAACAACATCATATGCTATAGCCTTTGCACTTTTAGGGTCTTTATTAAAAGAGCTCATTTCAGGAGATGTAAAAGGATGATGAACTGCAATATATTTCTTTTTTTCCTCAGAATATTCAAATGCTGGAAAATCAATTACCCAACAAAAAGCAAATTCTTTAGGATCTTCTTTATTTTTTCTTAAATCAGGTGAATCACTCCCATACTTACTCATTGCTTCATCATAACTAATTCTCGGGAATGGAGTTTTAATATCAACATTTAAAATTTCTTTCCAAATTTTTTTTAATAATTTCTCTGTTAAGTCAATTATATCTTCTTGAGTAATAAAAGACATTTCAATGTCTAACTGAGTAAATTCTGGTTGCCTATTAGCCCTTAAATCTTCATCTCTAAAACATCTTGCAATCTGAAAATATTTTTCAAAACCTGCCACCATCATAAGTTGTTTAAACAATTGAGGAGATTGAGGCAAAGCATAAAACTTTCCTGCCTGAGTTCTAGATGGAACAACATAATCCCTTGCACCTTCAGGAGTAGACTTTGCTAATATTGGAGTTTCAAACTCATTAAAACCCTGCTCAAATAAAAAATCCCTAATTAATTTAATAATTCTACTTCTAAGCAAAAGATTAGTTTGCATATTTTCTCTTCTCAAATCTAAATAACGATATTTTAATCTAATGTCCTCATTAGTATCAATATTCTCTAAATCAAAAGGCAAGACAGGACATTTATTTAATATATTAAGTTTATTAATTGAAATTTCAAAATTGCCAACATTACTTTTTTCATTTTCAGTACCCTTAGGTCTATTATTTACTTCTCCTAAAATTTCAACACAAGCCCCTTTAGATAATTCACCCATTTTAGAAAAATCATCAATCTTTTTTGTAATAACACACTGAACAACACCACTAATATCTTTAATATCTAAAAAAGCAACTTTGCCATGCTCTCTAATATTATAGACCCAGCCTTTAATACAAACATCCTTACCTACACTTTTCACAACATCTTTTACATAAACACGATTCATAAAAGAATAAAATGAAAATACTTTTTAAACCTAATTAAAATAAAGAACTTATGTGGGGGGGAGGATTCGAACCCCCGTAGGCATAAAGCCACTGGATCTTAAGTCCAGCCCGTTTGGCCACTCCGGCACCCCCACATTATTTAAAAATCAAGGGGAATCTTTTTATAAAGTTTTATGTTTAATTCAAAAATATGAGAAAATAACTAATCTTAAAAACCAAGATTTATTCTAACTTAACATGGCAAGAATAGCAATAGTTCATAAAGAAAAATGTAGGCCTGAATTTTGTTCAAAAGAATGTAAAAAAAGTTGTCCCATTGAAAAAAAAGAATCTGATACTTGTATTTTAATTGAGAATAAAGCTACGATTAATGAGGATACTTGTATTGGGTGTAGTATTTGTCAAAAAAGATGCCCTTTTGAAGCAATTGAAATAATAAACTTACCAAGTGTAAGAGAAGAAGATTTAGTGCATAGATTTGGTGAAAATAGTTTTGCACTATATGGATTACCAATCCCAAAGAAAGGAAAAGTATTAGGATTATTAGGAAGAAATGGCATTGGTAAAACTACAGCAGTTAAAATTTTAGCAGGCTTAGAAAAACCAAATCTTGGTAAAAATGCAAATGATGAAGAAATAAAAGCTTTCTTTCAAGGAACAGAATTATTAAATTACATTCAACCAAAACAAAAATTAAAAATAGCATATAAACCTCAAAATCTCTCAATGCTCTCCCAAGATGTAAAAGTATTAGACTTGTTAAAAAAATTAGGAGAAGAAAAAACAATAAAAAATTTTTCTGAAAGATTAAATATTTCTCAAATATTAAACAACAAATTAAATAAATTGTCAGGGGGGGAATTACAAAGAGTTGCAATTATAGCGGCTTTTTTAAAACAAGCTGATATTTATTTAATAGACGAACCACTTGCTTATTTAGACATTCAACAAAGACTAATTGTCTCAGATTTTATTCAAGAACAATGTAAGGATAAAACAGTAATTATTGTAGAACATGATTTACTTATTTTAGATTATTTAACTGATTACCTAAACATTTTTTACGGAACTCAAGGATGCTTTGGTGCTGTTTCAAATATTAGATTTTCAAAGAATGGAGTAAATTCTTACTTAGAAGGATTCTTGAAAGATGAGAATATAAGAATTAGAAATAAAGAATTAAAATTTGATTTTACAAAAAACCCTCAAACAGCGAGTAATGTAATATCTTCTTGGCCTAATTTTGAAAAAGAATTTGATAGTGGATTCAAATTAAAAATTAATGAAGGTCAAATAAAGAAAAATCATTGCATAGGCATATTAGGAAAAAATGGAACAGGAAAAACAACGTTTGTAAAATGTCTTGCAGGATTAGAAAAAGTGAAAATCAATAACAAAGAACAAAAACTAGATTTAAATTTAAATTTATCTTACAAGCCTCAATACTTATTTACAGAATCACAAGAAACAGTTAAAGAAATAATATTCAAGGATAAAATAGACAAAAGAATAATCCAAACATTTAATTTAGCATCACTACAACAAAAAAAATTAAACCAATTATCCGGAGGAGAATTACAAAGATTATTTTTAGCTCAATGTTTATCAAAAGATGCTGATATTTATTTAATAGACGAGCCTTCAGCTTATTTAGATGTAGAAGAAAGAATAAATGTAGCAAAATCAATAAAAGATTTAATGATTGAAAAAGAAAAAACAGCTTTTATAATTGATCATGATTTATTACTAATTTCTTATCTCGCTGACCATATAATTAATTTTGATGGAGAGTCAGGTGTTTATGGAGAGAGTTCTCAATTAAAAAATTTTAAAGACGGAATAACCGACTTATTAAAATCTCTAGAGATTACATTAAGAAAAGATTTAGAAACAAATAGACCAAGAATAAATAAAAAAGATAGTTTTTTAGATAGAGAACAAAAACAAAAAAAAGAATGGGCTATATTTTAAGAAAGTTTTAAAGAAGAAAAATTTATATATTGGTTTATTTTTATAATAAGAGTTATAAGGTGAAAAATAACTAAAAAGGAGGTGAACATGGCAGCAAAAAAAACAACTAAAACTGTAGCTAAAAAAAAGCCGACAGTGAAAAAAGAAACAAAAAAAGTTACAAAGCCAGTAACAAATGTTGCTAAAATCCAAAAAGTCCAAAAAACAAAGAAAAAAATTGACTGGACAATGTGGATATTAATTGCAGCATTGGTTCTTATAATAATTTATTATTTATTTAGATTATTCTAGATAAAATAAGAGAGGGTTTTTAAGATAAATTAATAAATCCCCTCGTCTCTTATTTTTTTATGAAAGAAGGAATAGCAAAATTAATTTCTAAAGAAACAAAAATAAATATAGAAGAAATTGAAAAGTTAATTGAAATTCCACCAAGCGATAAATTTGGAGACTATTCTTTTCCTTGTTATCAATTAGCAAAAATAAAAAAACAATCTCCTCTTCTAATTTCTCAAGAATTATCTGAAAAATTAAGAAGAAGAATGTCTAAAGAAATATCTTCTATAGAAGTTAAATCAGCATATGTAAATTTTTTTATCAATAAAATATATTTAACAAAAAAAACTATTGAAAAAACAAAAAAAAAGTCATGGGGAGAAATTAAGAATAATCAACCTCAAAATATCGGGATTGAATATCCTTCTCCGAATACAAATAAATCTTTACACATAGGCCATTTAAGAAATATAATTATAGGAGAGTCTATTTCTCAAATAATGAAAAATGCAAAAAATAAAGTTTATCATTTAAATTTATATAATGACCGAGGAATTTTGATTTCAAAAACAATGCTTGCATATGAATTATATGGAAATGATATTAATCCAATAAAGGAAAAAATAAAACCAGATAAATTCATTGCAGATCTTTATATAAGATTTAACAGAGAAGCAAAAGATAATAAAGAATTAGAAGAAAAAGCAAGAGAAAAGTTAAGACTTTGGGAAAATAAAGATAAAGAAACAATAGAACTCTGGAAAAAAATAAATTCATGGGCATATCAAGGACTACAACAAACTTTTGATTTATTTGGATTATCAAAAATAGATAAGAATTATTATGAAAGCGAAATTTATACTAAAGGAAAAGAAATAATAGACAAAGGTCTAAAAAAAGGATTATTTAAAGAAAAAGATAAAGCCATAATTATTGATTTGAATAAAGAGAATTTAGGAGAAAAAGTTTTACTTAGGAGCGATAAAACATCTGTTTATATTACACAGGACTTATATTTAGCAGAACAAAAAATAAAAGATTTTAATCTTGACAGTTCATATTACGTAGTAGGAAATGACCAAGAATATCATTTTAAAGTTTTATTTACAATTTTAGAAAAATTAGGATTAAAAAAGAATTGGAAACACTTTTCATATGGAATGGTAACTTTACCAAGTGGCAAAATGAAATCTAGAGAAGGAAATATTGTTTCTGCCGACGAATTTATTAAAGAAACACAAGACTTAGCAAAAAAAGGGTTAATAGATAGAAATCCAAAAATTAATAAAGATGAATTAGAAAAAAAGAGTTTAATAATCTCCCTTGCCGCAATAAAATATTCTTTAATCAAAGTAGATATTAAAAAAGATTTAGTTTTCAATCCAGAAAAAGCTCTTTCATTCGAAGGAGATACAGGACCTTATCTACTCTATTCTTATGCCCGAGCAAATTCAATCCTAAAGAAAATTAAATCAACTAAAAGCAAATATGAAATTATTGACTTAACAAATCAAGAAATAAAATTAATAAAAAAGATAAATGATTTTGAAAATATTTTAGAAGAAACATATAATAACCTTACCCCAAATACTCTAGCAAATTATGTTTATGAATTATCTCAAATTTTTAATGAATTTTATCATAGTTGTTCAATTATAAAATCTAAAGAAAAGGAGTTTAGATTGGATTTAGTAAAAGCATTTAAGAAAACAATGAAAAAATCGTTAGAATTATTATCAATACAAACCATTGAGGAAATGTAATATTTTATTTCTGAGGCTATAGGTTTATAAATACATAATCCGACAAAGCCTGATGGTAAAGCGAATTAAACTATTAGAAAACAATTTAGGAAATACAGAAAGATATATCTTAAATCAACTAGACAAACAAAAAGAAGATTTTGTTAAAAAAGAATTAGTTGAAGGTTATTTAATACACATGGATAACATCAAAAAAATGTCTATGATGGTTATAAACCAAAAAGGCTATTCTTATAAAGGATTAGAAAGCTTTTTTCAAAGAATTGATGAATCTATAGAGTCTATTATTCAAAGAACTCCAGAATATATATTAGATAGTATAGAATATACTACTCAAAAATATAAAATTTCTTAAAAAAATTTATATAGTTCTTATTTAATAAATTGTTATGAATAATATTTTTTTAATAGAGGAGTATAAACATAATCAATTGTATTCTTCTATTAAAAATTTTTATGATGATTCAAGTTATTCAATGACAATCAAAAAACCAGTAATAGATGCATATATAATTTTTTTAAAATCACTTCCTAAAAAAAAGATAATAAAAGATCTTATAAGCTTAGTTGAAGAAGAATTAGTTATAGAATAAAATCAAATTGTATTAATTCCACATTCTGGACAAAACTTTTCTCCACCTTCTAATAACCAATTACAACTTTTACATCTTTTTTCCATTTTTCCCTTTTCTATTATTGTTTCATAACCATCTCGCCCTGATAAAATTTTTCCAACTATCTTTTTAATTTTATCATTATCTTCACCTTCTTCCTGAAATTTCCTTAAATCAAAACCATCCATTCAACCTTATAAAAAGGGATAATTTTTAAATTTAATTATGCTTGAATAAGTAATGGCAAAAGAAAAGTGCTTTTTATGTAAAGAAGAATTAAAAACAGGCTTTATGGATAAGATAGTTGGAACTACAATAAAATTAAAAAAGCAGAATTTCTTTATTTGTTCAGATTGTCAAAAAAAACATAAAGAAAATCTAAAAAAAGAATTAGAAAAATGAAAAAATTAGAAGATAAACTTAAAGCAAGGGAAATACTAAAATCAGGATTAGTTTATGGAACCTTAGGTCTTTGCTCTTATATGTTAATAGAATATTTATTTTGTAAAGTAGGAAATTTTGGGAATTTTAATCAAGATTATTTAGCAAATTATGCTCCTTTATTTTATGAGAATTTACCAAAATCTTTTTTTATATTCGGAGGAATTGGAGCATTATTTGAGTTAGACAAATAATTATTTAAGTAAATTACAAAAATTAAAAATTTCTTCTTCTGAAAAACAAGGTCCTAAAATCTGCAATCCTACTTTTTTTGAGTCTATTTCCCCCATTGGTATACTAATTGCAGGGATTTTTGCTATGTTTGCTAAAGCAGTAAAAATATCATAATTATACATTTCCTCAATGGAAATTTCTTCTCCAATTTTATGAGCTGTCCTTGGAACAGTAGGCATTAAAATAAAATCTACATCTTTAAAGATTAAATCAATACTATCGGTAATAAAAGATCTAGACTTTAGTGCATTTCTATAATATTTACCATCAAACTCTGCTCTTGTAATTTGAGAACCCCCAATAATTCTTCTTTGAACTTCAGGTCCACCAAAGGTATCGATTGCTTTTCCAAATCTTCTACCGTCAAATTTCCTTGTTCCTGAGAAAAATTCAGTATATACTAAAATATAATAAGTTTCAATAAAAATATCTAAAGGCAATTTAACAACTTTAACTTGATAATTTGTTTTTTTTGATATTTCTTTAATTTTCTCTTTAAAGAGTGAATAAATTTTATCATCACAGAATTCTTCTACTTCAACAATTCCAATTATTTTTTTTAATTTCTTTTTATATTTTTCTTCTCCAGTAGTATTATCTAAATAATCATGACCTTTAATAATATCAAAAATTAATTTTGCATCCGAAAGATTTTTAGTTAGAGGTCCAATACAATCAAGACTCATACACATATCAATTAAACCATAACGACTAACAGCTCCATAAGTTGGTTTTAAGCCAACAATACCACAATGACTTGCAGGATTTCTAATAGAGCCACCAGTATCGCTTCCTAACGCAAAATCACATAAATCAGCACAAACACTAGCAGCTGAACCAGAAGATGACCCTCCAGGAATTAATTCAGGATTTAGTGGATTTTTTGTTGGTCCATATGCACTTGTTTCACCTGACGCGCCACAAGCAAATTCATCCATATTAACCATTCCTAAAAAAATAGCGTCTTCATTTAATAATTTATTAATTACAGTTGCATTATATGGAGAAATATAACCTTCTAAAACCTTACTACCACAATTAGTCTCAAAACCTTTAACAGAAATACAAGATTTAACAGCAAAACAAACTCCCGCTAATTTACCAACTTTTTTTCCTTCCTTTATTTTCTTATCAATTTCTTTTGCTTGATTAATAGCTTCTTTATTCAAACTAAGAAAAATGTTTAAATCTTTAATCTCCTCAGTTAAAATTTTCTTATTATAATTCAAAACATTTTCAACACAACTAAAATTACCTTTTTTGATTGCATCAACCTTATCAACAATTGTTTTAAATTTCATAAAATTTCTAAGAAACAGGTATTTTTAAATTCTATTGAATTTTTTTCATATCTTTCCAAGCAATATCAAATAATTGTTCCAATGCATGAGCAAAAAATTCTGTATTAATCCAAACACCAAAATCATATGAAGGGTGAGTATTACCATCATCTAACAACATGAACATTAATTGAGAACCATCGATAATTATAAATCTAGCCTTTAAACCATCTACATCTCTTATATCAGCAACTTTTGATATTTCTTTTGCAATTTTCCTATTCTCATTATTTATAGGAGCAGCAATTCTAATTTTAACTCCTCTTTTTTTTGCCTTATCTAAACTTGGCATTAAAATTTCTAATTTTCTATTTAATCCTTCTGCTGTTGTAACAAATACAATTTCTTCTTGTGCATCTCTAATCAACATATCTAAATGATTATCAATATTTTGTCGTCCTTTAAGTGCTCCGGATAAGTCGGTATGTTCAACATATTTTATTCCATCTTTAAATAAGATATTTAATTCATCTAATACATCATCACCTTTTAATCTTTCTAATCTAGCAGATCTTTCTTTTGCACTAATAATTAAATTTTTCTTAACTCTCTCAACAACTTCTTCTGGTTTTAATGCAACAAATTTAATTGGTTTACCTAATTTCATAACAATAAAACCCTTCTTTTCAAGACTTTCTAAAATATCATAAGTCCTACTTCTTGGAACATCACTTATACTAGATAATTCACCAGCAGTAGAAGTACCACGAGATAAAAGAGCAGTCCAAACCTTAACTTCATAAAGGTTCAAATCAAAAATCTTTCTTAATCTACTTAAAAATTCCTCTTTTACAATCATATCCTATAAAACTGATTCTACTATTTAAATGTTTCTTTTATTTGTTTTACCAACGAGAAGTGAAAATTATCCGATTTTTTCATACCCTTAAAAAACTAAAAAAGTAATTTTTTTCTTTTATCTTTCCTTTCTCTTCAAACAACATTTTTTCATTACTTTTTTCAAGAATTAAATCAACTGCATTAACTTTTTCTAAAATCAAATTTATTTTTTCACCTAAATAATCATAAAAATCTTTATCAAAAAATAATTTAATTTTATCTTCTCTAGTCAAGTATGCTTTTTTTCTACCAGCTTGTATTTTTCTAGTAATTTCTCTAGCATACCCCTCTCTTTCTAAATCTTTTGTTAAGTTTAAATCTAATTCAACCTTAAATATATCTTCCAAACCTAATTTTATTTCTTTAATATTTAATTCTGATTTAATTATTTCTCTTTCTTCTTCATTCAGTGATTTAACTCCACTAATAACTGCTTTACTAAGAGGCCACTTTAACCCTATTTGATTTTTATCTCTTTCTTTTAATCCATCTGAAACAATTTGTTTTATTTTATCCATATTTTCAAGTAGTTTTATATCTTTAATATTAGAATGTCTAGGCCACAAAGATAAATGAACAGACTCCTCTGAATTATAAATTGTATGATAAATAACTTCACTAGTAAATGGAATAATAGGAGCACAAACTTTTGCTAATCTATCTAAAACAAATCTTAAAATAATACTTACTTCTTTTTCTTCTTCATTAAATCTCTCTCTATTTAATCTAACATACCAAGTAGATAATTCGTCAACAAAATTTTTTATTTCATTAGTTGCTTTAACAGTGTTATATTCTTCTAAATAATTAGTTACTTTCTCCACGAAGTCATTTAAACGAATAATCACCCACTTATCTATTAATTTTTTTGGTTTAGGTTCTTCTAAAGTACCATCTAATTTATACAAAGAATAAAACTTATTTACATTATACATTAAAAGTAAAACTTTTTTATATGCCTCTTCAACACCTTTAACAGAAAAATTAAGATTATCTGCATTCATAACAGGACTATTCATTAAATAAAATCTCATAGCATCAACACCATATTTATCAATTAAACCTCGAGGATCAGGATAATTATTTTTGCTTTTACTCATCTTCTGTCCATCTTCAGATAAAATTGTTCCTGTAGTAACAACATTTTCAAAAGGAATATCGTCAAATAAAATAGCAGATAAAATATTCATATAATAAAACCAAGCTCTAACCTGACCAATATACTCTGCAACAAACTGAGCAGGAAAATTCTTTTCAAAAAAGTCTTTATTTTCAAAAGGATAATGAAATTGGGCAAAAGTCATTGAGCCAGATTCAAACCAACAATCAAGAACTTCAGGAACTCTTTTAAATTCTTTATTATCTTTCACCAAAATAATTTCATCTAAATAATCTTTATGTAAATCAATCTCTCTTTTAGGTAAACTTTTAGCATATTTTTTTAATTCTTCAATACTCCCAATAACTAATCTCTCGCCATCTTCATTTTCCCAAATAGGGATTGCTGTTGCCCAATATCTATTTCTTGAAATATTCCAATCAGGAGCTGTATCTAAAGTATATTTAACTCTCCCTTCTTTTAAAAATTCTGGATACCAATTTAATTTTTTGTTTAATTCTAAAAGTCTTGGTTTAATTTTCTGAATATTTACAAACCAAGCTGGAATTGCTCTATACATTAACTTTGTATCACACCTATAACAAAAAGGATATTCATGCTCTATTTTTTTAACTAAAACTAAATCATTTCTTTTCCTTAAAAAATCAATTATCTTTTCATTAGAATCATGAACATATTCTCCCTTAAAATCTAAAACAATCTCTTTGAACAAACCTTTTTCATCAACAGAATCAATTACACCAATCCCATATTTTTTACAAACTTCATAATCTTCTTCACCAAAATTAGGAGCTGTATGAACTATCCCTGTTCCATCTTCTGCAGTTACAAAATCAGCTAAAAGAATTTTAAAAGCATTAGGTGTATCTTTAAAATAATTAAATAAAGGAATGAATTTTTTGTTTTCAAGTTCTTTACCTAAAACACTTTTAATTATCTTATATTCTTCTTTACTTTTATAAAAATTTTCAACTAAGTCTTTAGCCAAAATATAAATAACCTCATCTTTTTTATCTAACAAATATAAATATTCTAAATCAGGGTTTACAGTCAAAGCTAAATTACTAATTAAAGTCCAAGGAGTAGTAGTCCAAGCAAGAACAAAAACATTTTTTTTATCTAATTTTTCTTCTAATTTAAATTTTATAACAACGCTAGAATCTTTTATATTTTTATAAGAGTTATCCATTGCAATCTCTGATTTTGATAATGGAGTAGAACAACGAGGACAATACATTAAAATTTTCTCTCCTTGATAAATATAATCCTTCTCCCATAATTGTTTAAATGCCCACCAAACAGATTCAATATAAGAATTATCCATGGTTTTATAACAATTTTTCATATCAACCCATCTCCCAATTCTATCTATCTCATTAACCCAAGCATCAGCATAACTCATGACTTTACTTCTACAAAAATCATTAAATTTTTTAACACCCATTTTTTCAATTTCATCTTTTGAATTAATATTTAACCCTTTTTCAGCAATATTTTCAATGGGTAAACCATGACAATCCCATCCCCAAATTCTTCTAACATAACGACCATGCATTGTCCAATATCTAGCAAATAAATCCTTAACAACAGAACTTAAAATATGACCATAGTGAGGCATACCAGTAGCAAAAGGAGGTCCATCATAAAAAATATAAGGCTTACCTTTCTTTGTTAATTCTAAACTCTTTTCAAAAGTCTTATTCTCTTTCCAAAACTTTAAAATTTGTTCTTCATAATCTTTTATTTCCATATGGGATTCTAAAAACAACTCTGCTTTTAAATTTTATCAAACATTTTATTTCTTTTTTGAAATATACTTTCTTAATAATATAAACCATAATAAGTTAACTAAAATCAAAATACCTATAACAATAAACAAAATAGTCATAGTTGAATTTTCTCCACGACTTGATCTTCCGTCTTCACTAATAACATAACCTAATCCTATAACAGTCAATTTATTTTGGCTGACTTGTAAAACTAAATTATTATCAATCCTATTATTAGCATATTCTAAAATAACCTTTGTATCATAATCTCCCTCATAAACACCATTAGTATCCCAATAAGCGCTCATTATCTCCTTAGACAAACCACTAATAGTATAATCAGGGGAAACAATCCTATCTAAAATATTTCCTTGTTTACCATAAATTTCCATAATGCTCTTAGCTCCACTAATTGGTTCACTCCATTTATTTTCAACTAACATATCAACTTTCACAATCTCCCCTAAATTAAAATTATTTACATATAAATCTTGTAATTCAAGTGTAGTAGAACCAACTCTAAAAGTACCCTCTAAATTAATTACTTTGTCTTCATAAATAATCGCTGCTTTCGCATAATAATTACCATTAGAAAGTTCTCTTGCATTCCATTTATAAATTAAATCTTCTTTTTTCTGACTTTTAATATTGATAGTATGAGTATTAAAACTAGAAATCTTTTCATTTAGTGAACTATAAACATCCACATTAGCATAAACATTATTTAAATCAAATTCACCTAAGTTAGAAATAGAAAATATAAAAGTAACATCCCCATTTGAATCTGCATTTAAAATATTCATAATAGCTTCTGCATATCTACCTGGATAAGGAACATAAACATAAACCTGAGTTACGACAGACAATGTTGCACCAATGAAATTTTCTCCACTAGATTGTTTTGAAGATTCACTAATAACAATTTCGCCGATATTTGTTCCTGGAGACAATTCATTTGGCAAATTTAAATTATATGAAATAGAAATACTTGAGTCTTGTGAAATCAAACTAACTTTTGTTTTTTCTAATTGAATATATTGAGCCAATTCTCCTCTAACATAAATATTTAATTCCATATCTTTGTTTTCAGGGTTAACAATTGTAAAAGAATTCCTTTGGCTTAAACTAGGACTAAAATCAATAGTTCTTCTAGCCGGAGTAACACCTAAAGCAGAAATTTCCATAATAAAGAATACAAAAAATATTAAACACAAAAATAATCTCAAATTAAATTTCATTTCATACCCCCAATAAATTTATCTCCTAATTCATTTATTTTTCCTCCACTTTCAAGATAAATTTCATCAATAAGTTCACTATTATTATATACCTCAACATTCAAATTAACATTTCCAGAATTAACAACATTAAAACCACTTTCTGTTTTATCAAGTCTTAAAGAAACTAAAGTATTTATTGTCAATGTTCTAATTTCAGTTTGTCTAACACCAATTGCCTTCCAATAATAAATACCAGGTTCTAATTGAATTTGAGAATTATTTTTTAAATTTACTTCAATCGGATTTGTAAAATTAATATCTTTATCTATAAATAAATAATCGGCATTTTCAATTGAAAAAAGAACATTTGAACTTGTTGTTTCATAATTATCAATAGGAGAAATAACTCTTGGAGTAGAATAACCAATTATCCACATTAAACCAAATAATGTACCAATGATTACAACAAAATCCATTGTTAAAATAAATTTATTTTTCATTTAGGCCTCTAACTCCGCTAATTTACTTTCAAAAACTATTGTTGAATTTTTCAAACCAGGACCTTCATTTGGAGGAACTTCTAAATAAATATCTATTTCAGCTGAATCTTTATTATCATGGTATTCTAAACTATCAATTAAAAACACTTGGCCAGTAATACCCATATTTATCCACTCAAATGCAGAACTAATCCACTTAAATGCATTTGGAAAACCACTTCTATTATCTACCTTTACCTTATAATATTCACTGTCATTAGTTTGAACATCCCACATAGGAGAAGCAGAAGCGCTAATGTTAATTTTAACATTACCATCATTTTTAATAATCAAAGGCATAGGTGAATCATCACTAGTGTCATTAGATGCCAAATAATCCAAACTACCAAAACTTATTTCATCATTAGGTAAACTAACCATAATCAAAGCATTAACATAAAAATCCTCTTCACTACTATAAGGACCCCAATTCATGCCATCGTGAGCTCTAACTTTCCAAGTATAATAATAACCATAATCGCTTAAACATTTTAAATCTTGAAATGGAATAAAATAATCTTCCAAAATAGGTTCTTCATAATTGTCAAAACAAATTGCCCCTCCCCCACTTTTATGTTCTTCAATAATAATTTCATAAGTCAAAGAATCTCCGTCAATATCATTTCCTTGCCAAGAAAATTCAGGAGTTCTATTTGTAATATTTTCCCCCCCAATAGGATATATTAATTCAACAGTAGGAAGACTATTTATCGTAAAATTAACATTTGCAATTTCACTTAAAACACCAAGAGTATTATTACATTGAAAGTTAGCCAGATAATAACCAGAAAACATAGACTCATTTAAGTAAGAATAATTAGTTCCACCAATAAAGTTTAAAGTAATATTTTTAGTATTATTTAAGTTAAACCAACAAGAACTAATGCCCTTCTCATGACTTGCACTAATATTAAACCAAATACCTTCACCATATGCATAAGTAATATTTTCAGGAGAAAAAATCTCAATTTCCGGAGGTTCATTATTAATTTCTACAATTCTCTCTTCTGTTAAATTAATATTTCCTGCCATATCCTGTGCATAACCTCTAAAAGAATAAAATCCATCTTCTAAATTATTAAAAGAATTAACATATTGATTAGCTTGAGCATTATAAAGTGACTTAATTTCTCCTTCGCTTAAAGTCCTATTAAAAACCATGACATCGTCAATAGAACCATTGAAAAAACTTGAAGGAGTAATATTATCGCTTGCTGTATAAGAACCAATTCTAAACGGATTATTTGATTGCATATCCACAGAAGACCAATGTGATATTGATTTTCCAGCCCTATATAATCCATCAACATAGATTAAAGCATTCTCGTTTCTATTAAAAACAAATGTAAGTAAATGCCAATTATTATCACATATGTTTATACCTCCATCTAGAGAAAAATCTGAACCAGGTGTATTACCTTGCATAAAAATTCCTGGTGCTCCAGTTGTACGAATACTCACTCCATACCTATGATCTTGAGATGCTGCTTTCGCTTTACTTATAATATAATTAGTAGAAGTGGGAACTGAATCTTTTTTCACCCATACTGAAATTGACATATTCTCCAAACCCATATCTAAAATATCTCCAAGTTCTATAACATCATTAACTCCATCAAATTCATAAGCCAGCCCTCGAGGACCATTTGTTAAGGTAGGACAATTGCTACAAGTACCATCATTATCATATACTGAAGAATCATCAAAATTATTATCAAATCTCCACCATCCTACAAGAGAATTATTAAAATCAACAAAAGTTGAATGCTCTCCATAATTATCACTTGAACTAATATTTACTACAATTGTCTGTTCTGATCGAGCAGAAGAATTATTTGGAGTTGGAGAAATAAAATTAATATTTGGATTTGTTAAATCAATACTAAATGTCCTATTTAATTCAGCACTCTCACAATAATTATTAACATCACATGCCAAACAATTCCAAATAAAATTACCTTGGGTATTCATATTTTGTATAAGCCAATAACCATTACCAAATAAACCACTAATATTAGTATTTGCTTTGCTATTCCATCCACCAAAACTTGTAAATAAACTAACATTATTTAATTGAGAATTACTACTTACATCACATTCAAAAATGGCTTTATTTGCTACATAATCTCCATGAGCTGGTTCAATTAAAGTTACATTAATCACAGGTTCGTCACAAACACCAACAGCAATACAAATTCCAGTCTCAATACCATCATAAGTTGTGCTACATCTTCTTGAATTTAAAACATCACTAGCACTACATCCACAAGTATTACCTGAATCTGTCAAATTAATAAAACCAGATGCATCATCTCCATCTGAATCAACAATTCCTGAAGCATCATTACATATCCAAAAAGGGCCATAACTAGCAGTTTGATTAGGATTAGCCCAATTACCTGCTCTGTCTTTACTCCTAATGTTAAAGAACCAATTTTGTCCTGTACCAACATTTGAAAAAAGTTTTGATCTTACATTAACATCAACATCTTTAATTTCACCTTCAATTTCATTTGCGCCATCAGTTAAACTTGTTGCATAACCTTCAACACCAGATGTAATTGTAGCATTTTTTATTTCAACTAAAGAAACAGAATCCACCCAAAATTCACCTTGCCCATTTTTAGTTATTGGAAAGATAATAATTGTAGAGTAATATGCGCTTTCGGGAGCGACACTTACAGCTTCTAATTTTGTCCAATCAGAGTTACCTCCAACTGAATTAGAAGAAACTTGATTTTCCCAAATCCAACTTCCAGCAGAATTCTTCCAATAAGTTTTGAATCCAAGATTGTTAGCAGAAATTCCTTTTGTTTTAACATATGCACTAATCTTAAATTTTCTTCCAGCAATGTTCTCACCAAAATTTCTAGACATATGAGCATATTGATCACCACTACTGGCGACAGGAGTATATAGAGAATAATTACCCTCATAAGCAGAGTCATTTGTTATTTTCCAATTTCCACCTACAGCATTTGAAAGTGACCAACCACTTGTACTAGATGTTTCAAAGTAAGGATTATCCTTAAATAAATTATCTTCATTACCACTAGAATCATAAGATTTAGAATAATAAGAATAAGAAGTTCCAAAATCATTTGCATCTACCCAATTAATATTCAAATTATTTACATTTGTCCAAGTAGATAAAACATGAGTAGAAGAACCTAAACCTGTTACATTATCTGGTTTTTCTAAATCAACAGCCTCAATATCATTATATTCATTTGAAGAAATCAAAGGAGTTACTTTAAAATTTTTAAAATTAGTGACTGAATCATAATTTGTTAAACCTACATAACCCAAACCAAAAGAATTGTCTTCATGACTACAATCTAAAGTCAAAAAGTCATTAATATATGTCTTAACATTTTTTCCTTCAACAACCAATTTTAGATGATACCATTCATTATTGTTAAACCAACTTGGCAAATTCTCAATTCCATGTTCACATAAATATGTTTGAGAAGAATCCCACTTTTGGATTCTATTATTATTAGCATAATCTCTTATGACCCATTGATAACCTTTAGTTGCCTCTGTAATAGAAGGTATAGCCCAAACAATACCAGCATGAGTTGCACTTGTATTTATATCCACTTCTACTATAAAATCACTAACAATAGAATGTTTGTAAATTAAAGTCCCATATTTATTCCCAGAATTACTTGCTTTCAGAATATTATTAGAGACACTCCATGTAGTTAAAGAAGGACTTGAACTAACAGCAGCAAATGATTGATAATAATTATTTAAAATACTATCACTAAAGTCATCATAAACTCCACCTATAGGAACAAAACTATTTTCTGAATCATTTCTGTATAAACCTTTTCTAACTAAACCACTTTGCATATCATTGATAATTTCCTCTTGAGTTAGAGCCTTATTATAAACACGGACTTCGTCTATGTTTCCTTGAAAAGGTCGCCCACTATCTGATAAACCAATACGATGGATGTCACCCGTAAATATCTCACCTGTAGTCCCAGAAAAAGAATCTACTTCAATACCATTAATATAATATTTTGTAAAGCCTCCACTGTAAACAAAAGATACATAAGCCCATTCATTAGCAGGAGGGGAAGGCATTCCTCCCTTATTAGTATTCCCAATCCTCAGTCTCATACCATTTGATTGAATTTCAAAATGGCTGTTAAGATTATTACCCCCAGTAGTTCCCCAAATTCCAGACACTGGTGAGGTTTGTCCATTCCATTTAATCCATGCACTAAAACTTATAGGAGCATTATTTTGAGAATTTAATTTACTTAAATTTACATAATCATCTATTCCATCAAAACTCAATGCCCTCCCATTTCCTTGTTTCCCAGTTGTCCAAGTTGCTCCATTTATTATTCCATCTTTATTTGACAAACTCCAATCAGAAGTTAAAATTCCTTGACCTTCCTCAAAGGGCAAATATAAAACTAAATTTGGATCACCTTCATTAATTTTTAAATCAATTTTATTATTTGTTGAGTCAGGACTTAAATCTAAAATAGGACTATATTCTCCCGTTCTATCAGCTGTATTATTTGCACCTACTTTTGAGTACCCAGAATAAAACCCACCAGCATAACTTCTTACTCTATAATAATATATTTTGTTATCATCTAAATCACTATCAATATAACTAACAATTGAACCAATCCCACTAACACCACTAACAGAATTTATCTCAATAAAACTAGAATTATCCACACTTCTTTCAATTAAAAAATTATCTTCTCCGTCAGAAGTATCTATCCAGCTTATATTCAAACTTCCTCTACGACTATTCAATGGTTTGTCATAAAGAATACTAATATTAACTTCTCCAGGAGCCATATTCACTTCAACACTCCTAGAAATACTATTAACATTACCAGCTTTATCTTGAGAATATGCACTAAAATTATAAACACGATTACCTAAATCACTAAATATATTTCCATATTGATTAGCCTGAGAATTATAAAGAGAATTAATTTCACTTTCACTTAAAGCTCTATTAAAAATCATAACATCGTCAATAGAACCGTTAAAAATATTTGATCCAGTAGTTCTAGATCCAATCTTCAAATAACTATTATGCGTTCTTCTATCAATACTTGTCGCTGAATGTATTTGATTGCCATCGATATATATTCTATGCTTATCGCCATCATCAGTCCAAACAATATGATACCATACATTAGGACTAAAAGAATAACTGCCATATGTATAAGCACTACTGCCTGAAGAAGTATAGCCTCCAACATAGATTTGACTTCCACTACCACGAATATCCATCCAATAATTGCTATCAGAAGTAGAGCTTAATGTTTTAGAAATAATAGTATTAGTTCCTGACAAAGTATTTAATTTTACCCAAGCTTGAATTGTTATTTTATTTGGTAAACTCAATTTATCAGAATGAGTAATATCAAGATAATTTGTTCCCCTAAAGTCATAAGCCAACCCTCTTTTTCCACCTGTAATTTTTGGACAACTAGTACAGCTACCGTGGTTATTATTTCCAGAAGAATCCAAATAATTATTTTCCAATTTCCACCATCCTACAAGAGAATTATCAAAATCAACAAAAGTAGAATGTTCCCCTGAAGAATCATCACTTGTAACATTAACAGTAAAATAATTTTGATTCAAAGCTTCGTTGTCTTCAGGAGTTTCTCCACTAAAATAAATATTTGGTACAACATTATCAACATTAAAATTAACAGAATCACTACCAACATTTCCTGCACTATCATTACAAAAAACAGTCCAAGTATTAGAGCCTATTACAGAATTCTCATAAACATTAGTCCAATTAACTCCTAACAAAACAGCACTTGAAATAGGATTAGAATTCTTCTGATACCAACAATGAGTTCCTACATCAACTGTATAATTAATATCTCCAACATAGGAATAATAAGTAACACCCTCAACAGGATATAAAATTTCAACTTTTGGAGCAGTAGTATCAATACCATAAAAAAAACCCAAAGAAGTTTGAAAATTTAAAGATTCCATAACACCAGAGATTATACCTAAAACAGTTCTTAAAATAAAATTACCCGATTCAGTTTGTCCACCACCACTTGAAGTTATAGGAGAAGTAATACCATAATTTT